>Ga0181594_10000096_pt1 | contig 67424 bp, 59 predicted proteins | sample 071ome_18_FD_145603 | JGI IMG/M metagenome (GOLD analysis project Ga0181594, IMG submission 145603) | Coastal salt marsh microbial communities from the Groves Creek Marsh, Skidaway Island, Georgia - 071413BT metaG (spades assembly) | ecosystem: Environmental > Aquatic > Marine > Intertidal zone...
TTCCTGCAGCTTGTCTGGCAGGTCTGGGACGTCGACATCAATGACCCGAAGGACTGTCTCGCCAAATTCAAGTCCAACCGGCTCTATTCCTGGCTGTTCATGGCCGGCATTCTGTTGTCCGGCGTGAATTAAAGCTCCAGCAGCGCGCGTCGCTGGTAGAGCGCTGGAATCGCCCTCTCGCCGAGCGCCTTCGACCGCGCGTCGCGGACCAGATCGTCATCGATATGATCGCGAATGAACTCGTCCAGCGGTTTGCCCGGTTCAAGCCGGTCGCGGATCATCTCCAGCGCGCCGGTCTGGCGCTTCGCGACGAATACCCGGTTCTCAGCCGCGATCTCGGCAAGGGCAATGCACTGACCGTCCTGCGAATAGCACCCGACCTTCGAGCTATAGGCAAAGGCTTCATCCGCGGTCGCGCCGGAGTCGAAATCAACCCGGATACCGGTCAGGTGGTCGTAGCTGTAATTGCCTTCGGTCTCGTGCATGCGGGCAAGCTGCGCGGCGGTCATCCACAGCACGAAGACCCGGACGATGGTCCCCGGCGAACGCTGAAACGTCGCCGGTAGCGACCCATATCCCGCCAGGTGCGCGGCATAGACCACGTCGAAATCGTGCAGCATCCCGCGCTCGGCCGGAATCGGACCGATTTCGCGCAGATGCCCGTACTTGCGGATCAGCTGTTCGGGCGACTGGTTCGATCCGGCAGCAAGCACCGGCGTGCGGCCCGTGCGCTCGAACCCGTAATCGTCGAGCTTCCGCCACGCGCCCGCTTCATAGACGAAGCAGTGATCGGGTGCCGGAAAGGGATAGGATTTGGCGTGCGCAACGGGGTCGGTCATGGCGCTCAATCTGATACAGAAGGCCGGTCCTGAAAAGTGGCGTTTGCCTGACACAAGGCGCTACAGGTAAACAGAAGCCAGTTTGAACACGGAACCCTGCCCATGGCCTTTGCCAGCCTGAGAGATTTTATCGCCAAGCTCGAAGCGGATGGCGAACTTGTGCGCGTCGCCGCGCCGGTTTCGACCGTGCTGGAGATGACGGAAATCCAGACGCGCCTTCTGGCCGAGGGCGGGCCGGCGGTCCTGTTCGAAAACCCGGTCCGCGCCGATGGAACCCCGTCGCCGCACCCTGTTCTGGTCAATCTGTTCGGCACGGTCGGGCGCGTCGCTGCCGGGATGGGCCGCAAGCCCGAGGAACTGCGCTCGTTCGGCGAACAGCTCGCTTTCCTGCGTCAGCCCGAACCGCCGGGCGGCTGGCGCGAGGCGCTCGAAATGCTGCCGATGGTGAAATCGGTCTTCGCGATGAAGCCGAAGACTGTGTCTTCTGCACCCTGTCAGGAAGTCGTCATCGAGGGCGACGATATCGATCTCGCCGCCCTGCCGATCCAGAGCTGCTGGCCGGGTGAGCCCGCGCCGCTGATTACCTGGCCGCTTGTCGTCACCGACGGGCCGAAAGGCGTCAATCTCGGCATCTACCGCATGCAGGTGACGGGCAGGAACACCACGCTGATGCGCTGGCTCGCCCATCGCGGCGGGGCGGAGGCGCATGCCGCCGGAAACGGCGAATCGATCCCCGCCGCCGTCGTCATCGGCGCCGACCCGGGAACCATCGTTGCCGCCGTCGCGCCGGTGCCGGAGACGCTCTCGGAATACCAGTTTGCCGGGCTGCTGCGCGGCGAGAAGGTCGCGCTCACCGACTGCAAAACCGTGCCGCTGCAGGTGCCGGCCAATGCCGAGATCGTCATCGAGGGTCATGTGTCGCTGACCGAGTTCGGCGACGAAGGCCCGTTCGGCGATCACACCGGTTATTACAACGCGACAGAGAAATTCCCCGTCTTCACCGCCAGCGCGATCACCATGCGGCGCGACGCGATTTACCTCTCGACCTTCACCGGCCGTCCGCCGGACGAACCGTCGGTGCTGGGCGAAGCGCTCAACGACGTATTCACCCCGCTGCTGATCCAGCAGTTTCCCGAGATCGCGGATTTCTGGCTGCCGCCGGAGGCATGCTCCTACCGCATCGCCGTTGTGTCGATCCGCAAGGCCTATCCCGGCCATGCGCGGCGCATCATGATGGCGGTCTGGTCCTATCTGCGGCAGTTCATGTACACCAAGTTCGTGATCGTGGTGGACGAGGATATCGACGCGCGCGACTGGAAAGACGTGATGTGGGCGATCTCCACCAATGTCGACCCGGCCCGCGACACGATGATCGTCGAGAACACGCCGATCGATTACCTGGATTTCGCGTCCCCCCTGCCGGGCCTCGGCTCCAAGATGGGCATCGACGCCACGGCCAAGCTGCCGCCCGAAACCGACCGCGAATGGGGCAGAAAACTCCGTATGTCGGACGAGGTCATTGAACGGGTCGACGCGATATGGGATGAGCTAGGCCTGCCGACCAGCGGAAAATCGATCTGGAAGTAACAGCACCGGACCAACGGGAGTCATAATGTCGTCTCCATCGAACCATCTGAACACCCTCGACAATCTGCTCACGGCGGCGAAGAAGGCCGGCGCGGAGTCGGCCGACGCGCTGGTCTACGACGCGACGTCGCTGGAGATCGCGCAGCGGCTCGGCAATCCGGAAAAGCTGGAGAGGGCGGAATCCGCCGATCTGGGCCTGCGCGTCATGATTGGCAGGCAGCAGGCCGTGGTGTCCTCGACCGATCATTCGGATGAGGCCATCGCCGAGATGGTCGAGCGCGCGGTGGCCATGGCGAAGGCCGCGCCGGAGGATAAATACTGCGGCATCGCAGATCCGGGACAGCTCGCCACCGAATTTCCCGATCTCGATATCTGCGATCCGGTCGAGCCCGACCCGGAAAGGATGAAGGAGATGGCGGCGGAGGCGGAAGACGCCGCCCGCGCGGTCGCCGGCGTCACCAATTCCGAGGGCGCGGAGGCCGGCTGGTCGATCGCCAATGTCGCGGTCGCCGCCACCAACGGGTTCGCGCGCGGCTATTCGATGTCGTCTCACAGCCTGTCGGTGTCGGTGCTGGCCGGCGAAGGCACGGCGATGGAGCGCGACTACGACTACACCACCGCGGTGCATTTCGAGGATCTGTCGTCGCCTGCCGAGATCGGCCGCAACGCGGGCGAGCGCGCGGTGCGCCGCCTCAACCCGCGCAAGGTGGGCACCCAGGCCGTGCCGGTGATCTATGACTGGCGCGTCTCGGGCGGCATGGTCCGGCATTTGTTTTCGGCGATCAACGGCACGTCCATCGCGCGCGGCACGTCCTTCCTGAAGGACATGATGGAAAAGCAGGTCTTTGCCGACGGCATCACCCTGGTCGACGACCCGCTGCGCCCGCGCGGGATGCGCTCCAAGCCGTTCGACGCCGAAGGCCTGCCAACGCGGAAGAAGAGCGTGATCGATAACGGGCGGCTGACCACCTGGATCCTCGACCTCGCCTCCGCGCGCCAGCTCGGGCTGCAAAGCACCGGCAACGCCTCGCGCGGCACCGGCGGTCCGCCCGGACCGTCATCGACCAACGTCTATATGGAAGCCGGTTCGATCTCGCCCGAAGACATGATCGCGGAAATCGAAAACGGCTTCTTCGTCACCGAGATGATCGGCATGGGGGTCAACGGCATCACCGGCGATTACAGCCGGGGCGCCAGCGGGTTCTGGATCGAGAACGGCGAGCTTGCCTATCCCGTCAGCGAGATGACGGTGGCAGGCAATCTGAAAGACATGTTCATGGCGGTCACACCGGCCAACGACCTGGTGTTCCTTACCGGAACGGACGCTCCGACGCTCCGCATCGACGGGATGACGGTCGCCGGGGTCTGACCGCGGCCCACTCAGGAACAGACCCTCACGCCATTTGTTTGGCCGTGATTCAGCGCCCATGTTATGGTCTTCGGCCAAAACATGAACAGTTCCGCACCCTCGACCGCGCCGGACGCGACGCCCCCTGCCCGTATCTCGACCCGTATTCTGGTCGACCGGCTGGTGCGTCAGTATGTGCGCCCGCATTTCGGGCGGATCGCGTTCGCCGTGTTCTGCATGATCCTGGTCGCCGGCGCGACCGCCGCCAATGCCTGGCTGATGCAGCCGGTGCTCGACGATGTGTTTCTCAACCGCAACCGCGAGATGCTTTATCTGGTGCCGACGGCGATCCTTGTCATCGCACTGATCAAGGGCAGCGCCACCTACGGTCAGTCGGTGACGATGAACCATATCGGCCAGCGCATCATCTCGGGCGTGCAACTGCAGATGTTCGCCCACCTGATGCGCTCCGATATCGCGTTTTTCCAGTCGAACGCGACCGGCAACCTGATTTCGCGCTTCAACAACGACACCAACATGCTGCGCGCCGCTGTCTCGACCGCGCTGACCGGTATCGCCAAGGATTCGCTGACGCTGGCCTTTCTCGTCGCCCTGATGTTCTACCAGGACTGGCTGCTGGCGCTGATCTCGTTTTTCGTGTTCCCTGCCGCCGTGTTTCCCATCGTCCGGATCGGGCGGCGGATGCGCAAGGTGTCCGCCAACACCCAGACCCAGATGGGCGAGTTGACCACCATTCTCGACGAGACATTCCAGGGCGCGCGCCATGTCCGCGCCTACGGCATGGAGGATTACGAGATAAGCCGCGCCGGCGGCGTGATCGAAAACATCTTCCAGCTCGTCCAGAAGGCCGCCCGGGTCCGCTCGCTCACCCACCCGATCATGGAAACGCTGGGCGGCGTCGCCATCGCCGTGGTCATCCTGTATGGCGGCGCGCGGGTGATCGATGGAACGACCACGCCGGGGACGTTCTTTTCCTTCATCACAGCGCTGCTTCTCGCCTATCAGCCGATGAAGAGCCTCGCCAATCTCAACGCATCGCTCCAGGAAGGGCTCGCCGCGGCTCAGCGGATCTTCGCCCTGATTGATGTCGAACCCAAGATCCAGGACAGACCCGACGCAACAGACCTGGAGAACGTCAAAGGCGGCATCCGGTTCGACGCTGTCGGGTTCGCCTACGATGAAGGCCGGGCGGCGCTTGATGGAATCACGATCGATATTCCGCCGGGCAGGACCGTGGCGCTGGTTGGCCCGTCGGGCGCCGGAAAATCGACCATCCTCAATCTGATACCGCGTTTCTACGACTGCGATACGGGCAGCATCGCCATCGACGGCCATGACATTCGCGACGTCACGCTGGCGTCGCTGCGCGCCAATATCGCGCTGGTCGCGCAGGACATCACCCTGTTCGACGATACGGTCCGCGCCAACATCGCCTACGGACGTCCCGACGCCTCGGACGAGGACATTCGGGCTGCGGCGAAAGCAGCCGATGCGCACGACTTCATCGAAACCCTGGTGGATGGGTACGACACCCATGTCGGCGGGCGGGGGCTGCGCATGTCGGGCGGCCAGCGCCAGCGTATCGCCATCGCCCGCGCGATGCTCAAGAACGCACCCATCCTGCTTCTCGACGAGGCCACCTCCGCTCTCGATTCCGAAACCGAACGACAGGTCCAGGCTGCACTCGATACGCTGACCCGCGGCCGCACCACCGTCGTCATCGCGCATCGGCTATCGACCGTCACCGCCGCCGACATCATCTACGTGATGGACGGTGGACGCGTTGTCGAACAGGGGACGCACCGTTCGCTGCTGGAAGCCGGCGGCGCCTATGCGCGGCTTTACGCGGTCCAGTTTGCGGAACAGGCCGCTTCCGATTCCGGCGCGCCTGTCGCGGCCGCAACCGCCTGACCATGGCTTTCAAGTCCCTGTCGCGGAGTCCTGTCCTCCGCGCCGCCGCCTGCTGGCTTGGCGCGCAGTATATTCGTTTCGTGTGGCTGACCGGCCGATGGCGGGTCGACGGCGCGAACCATCCCGAAAAACTGCTCGCCGAAGGCCGACCGTTCATCGTCGCGTTCTGGCACGGCAGGCTGCTGATGCTGCCGAAGGCCTGGCCCTACCCTGCCCGGTTCCAGATGGTCATTTCGCAGCATGCAGACGGCGAACTGATCTCACGCACCGTCGGTATTCTGGGTATCGGAACGCTGGCCGGATCGACCAGCCGCGGGGCAGCGTCGGTGCTGCGCGGTATGGTGCGGACGCTGCTCGACGGCGGTTGCGTGGGCATAACGCCGGACGGGCCGCGCGGCCCGCGCATGCGCGCCGCCCCTGGGGCCGTGCAGGCGGCAAGGCTGGCGGGCGCGCCCATCCTGCCGCTGGCCTACGCATGCCGCCCAATCCGGCTGGCCGGAAGCTGGGACCGGATGTTGATCCCCCTGCCTTTCGGGCGGGGCATCGTCCGCTGGGGGGAGCCTTTGGACATCCCGCGCGACGCCGATGTCGACGCCGAAACGCGAAAGCTGGAGGACCGGCTGAACGCGCTTGCCGCCGCGCTCGACGATGAACTCGGCCTTCCGCAGATAAAGCCGGGCGCGCCCGACATGGCTAAGGGCCGCGCCTGATGCTGGGGCTGTATCGTTGCCTGTCGACAGTGCTCGGCCCCGCGATCAGACTCTATCTCGGACGACGACAGGCGCACGGCAAGGAAGACCCGGCGCGCGCGCGCGAACGGCAGGGCATCGCCAGCCGCGCAAGGCCCGACGGACCGCTTATCTGGCTACACGCCGCCAGCGTCGGCGAATCCATTTCGGCCCTGTGCCTGATCGACCGTCTCTCCGCCGACTGTCCCGACGCTTCGATCCTCGTCACAACCGGGACGGTTACATCGGCGGCGATCATGGCGGAACGGCTGCCGGAAAGCGCGTTTCACCAGTACGTTCCGGTCGACCGTCCGGCATGGGTGGGGCGGTTTCTCGATCACTGGAAACCGGATGTCGCGCTCTGGATGGAATCGGAATTCTGGCCGAACCTTCTGCGCGGCATCTCGGCGCGGGGCATTCCGCTTGTCCTGATCAATGGCAGGATTTCGCCGTCCTCCTTCAAGGGCTGGCGCCGGGCGCCGAGAACGATCAGGCGGTTGCTTGAATGCTTCTCGCTCTGCCTGGCGCAATCCGGACTGGACGCCGGGCGCCTGAAAGAGCTGGGCGCAAATCCGGTCGCGGTGCCGGGAAACTTGAAGTTCGCCGCCGCTCCCCTGCCGGTCAACCAGGGCGATCTGGCGAAGACGATGGAAGCGGTCGGGCGGCGGCCGCTCTGGCTCGCCGCCTGTACCCATGCAGGCGAAGACGATACAGTCATCGCAACACACCTGACGCTCGCGCAACGCTTTCCCCGCCTGCTTACGATCATCGTGCCGCGCCATCCCGCGCGGGGGCCGGATATCGAAAGACTCGCTGCTGAGCAGGGGCTCAAGGTGGCGCGGCGGGCGAATGACCCTGCGATCCGTTCCGATACCGAGATCTATATCGCCGACACGGTCGGCGAGCTTGGGCTGTTCTATCGCCTGACGCCAGTCGCCTTCATCGGCGGCACGCTGATCCCGCATGGCGGGCAGAACCTGCTCGAAGCCGCGAAACTCGGCTGCGCGGTGATCCACGGCCCGCATATGACCAATTTCCTGGCCATCTCCGCGGAAATGGCACAGGCCGGTGCGACGGAAGAAATCGCTGACGGAAGCGGGCTTGCCCCGGCCGTCGACCGGTTGATAAGCAATTCCGCGCTCTACGCCGAAAGAGTCTCTGCTGCCGAGACGGTCGCCAACGCAAAGGATGGCATTCTGGACGCGGTCATGGAGGCCCTGAACCCCTATCTCGCCGAAACCGGTTGCCTGCCGGCGGACCGGGGCTGACCTCATGCACGCGCCTGATTTCTGGCAACATCGCGGCCCTGCAGCCCTGCTTTTATCGCCTTTGGGCGCGTTGTACGGATTAGCCGGGAAGGCGCGCCGCTGCCTGTCCTCACCCGAAGACCCGGGCGTCCCGGTTATCTGCGTCGGCAATCTGACAGCGGGCGGCGCCGGCAAAACGCCTCTGGTCCTGTCGCTGGCACGGCGCCTGACAGGGATGAGCCGCACGCCCCATATCCTGTCGCGCGGCTATGGCGGACGGCTGAAAGGCCCGGTGCAGGTCGAGCCCGACCGTCACGATGCGTACGACGCAGGCGACGAACCGTTGCTGCTCGCAAGAGTCGCGCCGACCTGGATCGGCGCAGACCGCGCCGCCAGCGCGAGCCGCGCGGTAGAAGCCGGTGCGGACGTCCTGCTGATGGATGACGGGTTTCAGAATCCCGGCCTGAAAAAGACGCTATCGATCCTTGCCATCGATGGGGGATACGGGTTCGGCAACGGCTTCGTCATTCCGGCAGGCCCTCTGCGTGAGCCGATCGATACCGGGCTCTCACGGGCCGATGCCGCGGTGGTAATCGGCGAGGACCGGACGGGCACGCTTTCGAGAATCGGAAACAGGGTTCCGACATTCGGAGCGCGGATCGTGCCCACTCCCGCCCCGGAGATTGCCGGCCAACGCGTCTTCGCCTTCGCCGGCATTGGACGCCCCGCGAAATTTTTCGAATCCCTGGCCGAAATCGGCTGCACGCTGACGGGTGTCAGGAGCTTCCCCGACCATCACTTCTATACGCCCGACGAGATCATGCAGCTATGCGACGCCGCACAGGCCGCAGAGTCGGTCCCCGTAACAACGGAGAAGGATCTTGTCCGCTTTCCGGCCGAAGCGCAGGACATGGTCAGGGCGTTGGATATCGCGCTCGAATGGGCCGAGACGGACGCCATTGACACGCTGATCGGAAAGGCGCTGGACAATGGCTGACCGCCACCTTTTCCGCCGCTTCGTCATCTACCCGCTGCAGGCCCTGGGCGTCGCCGTCCTTTACGGGTTCTTCCGCGTTCTGCCGGTCGACACGGCTTCGGCGTTCGCCGGCTGGCTGGGACGAATGATCGGACGCCGGCTCGGTATAACCCGCCGCGCCGAGCGCAATCTGGAACGCGCCCTGCCGGAACTGGACGCCGCCGCCCGCACCGCAATCGTCGAAGAGATGTGGGACAATCTCGGTCGTACGGTCGGCGAACTGCCTCACCTCGCCCGCATCGTCTCCGCCCGGCTGGAGCTTGCAGGCGAAGAGCATATCTTGCCGGCCCGCGACCCGGAGAAACCCTGCATCGTGATTTCGGGCCATTTCGCGAACTGGGAAACCCTGCCGCCGGTATCCGCCAGGATCGGCGTTCCCTGCGTTCCGGTTTACCGCGCCGCGAACAACCCGCTGGTCGACAGGATGCTGCGGCGGGCGCGGGGGCTCGAAGAAAGCGATGTAGCGCCCAAGGGACGTGAGGGGGCACGCCGCGCCGTCGCCGCGCTCAGGGAAGGCCGGTCGCTCGGCATGCTGCTCGACCAGAAGATGAATGATGGAATCGCCGTGCCGTTCTTCGGTCGCGACGCCATGACAGCCACGGCTGCGGCGCAACTTTCCCGGAAATACGGTACACCGATGGTCCCGGCGCGGATCGAAAGGCTCGAAGGCTGTCGTTTCCGCATCACCTTCCTGCCAGCCATCAGCCTGGAGAACTCCGGCGACCCGGGGCGCGATATCGAAACCGCCATGCGTTCGGTGAATATGCTGTTCGAGGGCTGGATTCGCGAACGCCCCAGCCAGTGGCTTTGGCTCCACAGCCGGTGGCCGGACACTTGAGGCCATCATAAGGCTATGATAACCTCGGCAAGAAAATTGTCCGAACCGCATTGCCGGTCTCGCAGGTTTAAGGATCCATTCAGCAGAAATGAAATCGTTGGGAATCGTTTGGGGCGCCCTTGTCGTTGCAATCGCCCTTCTGGCTTCAGCCATCCCGCCCGTCAATGCAGCGCCGCTGACCGTTCCGACCGGTCTGGCCGTGGGCACGCAGTACAGGCTGGCCTTCGTGACCAGCGGTACGACGGACGCCGTATCGACGGACATCAATACCTACAATAGTTTCGTGACCGCGCAGGCCAACCTGGTATCGGAGCTTTCGGCACTGGCCACAACGTGGAAAGCGATCGCATCGACCCTGACGACGGCCGCGCGGGACAATACCGGCACCAACATCACCGTTCCCGGAAATACCGGCGTCCCGATTTTTCTGCTCGACGGGACGAAGCTGGCCGACGACAACGCAGATCTCTGGGACGGTTCGGTCGACAATCCCCTGAATGTCGATCAGAACGGCGCGACGCTTAATACAGACGTCTGGGCAGGAACACGGTTCGACGGTACCAACAACGCGTTCGCCGTGCTCGGCAACGTCTCCGGCGGCAATTTCGCCTTTCTGGCCAGATCGGATTCCACGGGAACCACCTGGGTCCAGCAGTCAGGCTCGGACAGCACCAGCGCGCTTCATTCGCTCTATGCGCTCTCGGATGTCCTGACCGTTCAGGCGGTGGACGAACCCGGCGCGATGCTGATCTTCGGGATCGGTCTCGCAGGCATGGCGCTGGCCCGCCGCCAGCGCATTACAGCCTGACAAAACCTACTTCATCTCGCCCACGACCAGCGCCGGGTCGAGCCTGACCGACCCCAGCGTCATTCCCCAGTGAAGATGCGGGCCTGTCGCGCGACCGGTCTTGCCGATACGTCCTATGAGTTGGCCCTTCTTCACGCGCTCGCCCTTCCTTACATGCAGCCGGCTGAGATGCGCGTAGACCGTGCCGAGCCCGAGCCCGTGGTCGATATGGATCGTCCTGCCGGTGAAAAACATGTCCTCATGCGCTAGCGCGACGATTCCATCCGCCGCGGCGACCACCTTCGTACCCACCGGCGCGGCGACATCGACGCCGAGATGCGGGCGGCGCGGCTTGCCGTTTAGAATGCGCTGGCTGCCATAGACGCCGCTGATCCTTCCCTTCGCCGGCCAGACGAACCCGCGTCGGAACCAGCCTTCGGGCGTAAGGCGCGCGCGGGCCGCCCGGAACATCTTCTGCTCGGCGACGATGCGCTCGATATCCTGCTTTTTCGGCTCGACCTTGCGGGATGGCAGACCGTCAATGCGCTGGATGCGGTATTTGCGGGGCGTAACCGTAACGGTTCGCCGCTCGGCCTTTCCATTCGCATAAACGACTGAAAGCGCCGCCTCCTTCTTCGCATCGCGTCCGAAGCCGATCAGAAAATCGCCCTGGGGCGTAACCGGAACCGGCTCGCCGTCCAGCATGACCTTTGCACCGGGTTCGGTCTTTCCAATCAGTAAACCGCCCTGCGTCGCCTCGCCATTCAGCGTCAATGCAGACGCGCCGGCGGGAATCAGGGAAATCAGCAGACAGACGACAAAAGCCCGGATCACAGCAGGCTGCCCTGCTTGTCGTCGCCGCTTCCTGCCTTCGGTGATTTTCGGGCAGGCGCTTTCTTTTTCGGCTTTGGCGGCGCATCTGCATCGATTGTCGCGCCCAGCGCGCCGTCGAAAAATTCGATCTCGACGGTATCCCCGGCAGAGACGCCTGCGGCGCGCTTGATCGCCCCGCCCCTGCCGTCGCGCACCAGCGCAAAGCCGCGCTCCAGCACGCCCTTGTAGGAATAGGAGTCGAGCAGCTTGGCCGTGCCTTCGAGCCGGTCTTCCGATTTGCCGAGAATGCGGCCAACCGCTTCCGGCAACCGGTTTCCTGCATCAAGTCCGGCGAAACGCCCCTGACGCTCGCGAAGAACAGTCTGCCCGGCCGTGGACAGCTGGCGCGCCGCCGCGCCCAGCCTGTCGCCCGCCGCGTTCATCACGTCGCGCGGATGCCGCAGACGGCTGCCGAGCGAAATGACGCGTTCGCCGGGCTGTTCCATACGGTTGCGTATGGCGAGCGCCAGACGGTCGGCGACGACATCGATATCCTGCTGCGCGTCTTCCAGCAGCCGTTCGGGCTGAGGCAGGCCGCGCGCCAGCCCGTCGAGCCGAACGCGCCGGTCTTCCCAGCCGCGTTCCAGCCCGGAAACCATCCGTCGCTCGGTGTCGAGAATGCGCGCAGCAAGTTCGGCCCGAACCGGCACCGCCATCTCGGCGGCCGCGGTGGGCGTTGGCGCGCGCCGGTCGGAGGCATAATCGATCAGGGTCGTGTCGGTCTCGTGCCCGACCGCGGAAATCAGCGGGATTTCGCTGGCCGCTGCCGCACGAACCACGACTTCTTCGTTGAAGCACCAAAGGTCCTCAAGACTGCCGCCGCCGCGCGCGACTATGAGAATATCCGGCCGCGGTACATCTCCGTCTTCCGGCAACGTATTGAAGCCTTCGATGGCGGCTGCGATCCGTTCCGCCGCGCCATCCCCCTGCACCGGAACCGGCCAGAGCAGCACGCGGCGCGGGAACCGGTCGGCCAGGCGGTGCAGAATATCCCGGATCACCGCACCGGTCGGCGAGGTAACGACACCGATGACTTCGGGCAGGAAGGGCAGCGGCCGCTTGCGATCTTCGTCGAACAGCCCCTCGGCAGCCAGTTTCCTGCGCCGATCTTCGAGCAGCTTCAGAAGCGCGCCCTCGCCAGCCAGTTCGATAGCGTCGATCACGATCTGATACTTGGAACTCCGCGGGTAGGACGAAAGCCGCCCCGTACAGACAACTTCCATCCCCTCCTCGACCCGGAGTCCCAGCTTCCCCACCGTGCCCCGCCAGCAGACGCCGTCGATCACGGCTTCCTCGTCCTTGAGCGTCAGATAGAGATGGCCGGAGGAATGGTAGTTGGGCCGCGAGATTTCACCCCGCACCCGCACACGCGAGAATTCGCCTTCGAGCGTGCGCTTGACCGCGCGCGAAATCTCGCCAACCGAAAATTCGGCGATATTGCTGCCGGCCAGAAGCGGCTCGTCGAGCGGCAGGTCTACGGGATTGTCGGCGGTCATGACGACTCGCATTCTATGCTAAACGGGTATAGCTGCGAAGAACGGAGAAGCGGGAGCAATTGATGAAAGTTCTGGTGGTTGGCGGCGGCGGTCGGGAACATGCGCTGTGCTGGGCGATTGCAGCCTCTCCCTTGATCACAGAGCTTTTCTGCGCGCCGGGTAATGCCGGCATCGCGCAGGACGCCACCTGCGTCGATATCGGCGCCGAAGACGTCGATGCCCTCGTCCGATTCGTCCAGGACAATGACATCGGCTTCGTCGTCATCGGGCCCGAGGCACCGCTGGTGGCAGGACTCGCCGACCGTCTCGCCGAAATCGGCGTGAAGAGCTTCGGGCCGAGCGCGAAAGCCGCGATGCTCGAAGGCTCGAAGGGTTTCATGAAGGATTTCTGCGCCCGGCACGATATCCCGACCGCCGCCTACGGGCGCTTCACGGATACGGCAGAGGCAAAGGCGTTCGTCGCCGAACAGGGCGCACCCATCGTCGTAAAGGCGGATGGGCTCGCCGCCGGAAAGGGCGTCATCATCGCCGAGACAGTCGAACAGGCGAACACGGCCATCGACGACATGCTGGAAGGCAACGCGTTCGGCGCAGCGGGCTCGGAGGTGGTGATCGAGGAGTTCCTCGGCGGCGAGGAGGCAAGCTTCTTCGCGCTGTGCGACGGAGAGACCGCCCTGCCGCTGGTCTCGGCGCAGGATCACAAGCGGGTCGGCGACGGCGATACCGGGCTCAACACGGGCGGCATGGGCGCCTATTCCCCCGCCCCCATCGTCACCGGGGCGATGGTTCAGACCATCATGGACGACATCGTTATGCCGACCATGAAAGGCATGGCGTCGGAAGGCGCGCCCTATCAGGGCGTGCTCTATGCCGGGCTGATGATCGAAGACGGGAAACCGAAACTGCTGGAATACAATGTCCGGTTCGGCGATCCGGAGTGCCAGGTACTGATGATGCGGCTGCGCTCCGACCTGCTGCCGGCGCTGATGGCCGCCGCGGACGGCGAACTCGCCGATTTCGACCTGCGCTGGCATGACGAGGTGGCTCTGACCGTCGTCATGGCCGCCAACGGCTATCCCGGGTCCTACGACAAGGGCAGCCAGATCAAGGGGCTGAATGAAGCTGCTTCCGACAAGGATGTCACTATTTTCCATGCCGGCACGTCGCCCGGCGAAAACGGCGAGATCCTCGCCGCCGGCGGGAGGGTTCTGGCCGTCACCGCGCTGGGGAAAACGGTCGCTGACGCTCAGACCCGCGCCTATCGGGCGGTCGATGCCATCGACTGGCCGGGCGGGTTCTGCCGCCGCGATATCGGCTGGCGGGCGATCGAGCGGGAGCAAGGCTAGCCATGCGACTCGACGGTAAAGTTGCTCTGATCACGGGCGGCGCGCGCGGTCTGGGGCGCGAAATGGCGCTCGCTTTCGCGGAGGCGGGCGCAGCGGGGATCGCAATTACGGCAGCGCCCGGATCCGATGAAACCGACGACACCATTATCGAAGAGCTCGACGACACTCTGGAGTCCATCGGCGACGCGGGCGGGATGGGCCTTGCCCTGCTGGGCGACGTGGCGGATTCAGACGACTGCAAGCGTGTTGTCGCGGAAACCGTCGAAGCATTCGGCGGTCTCCATATTCTGGTCAATAATGCCGGAAAGGCCGGCCGTTATGCCCATGGCGGCAAGGGGTCCATGCCGATTTACGAGGCGGACCCGGACGGTTTCCGGGAGATGATCGACACCAATGTGCTAGGACCGTATCTGATGGCATGGGCAGCCACACGTCATCTGGAAGAGACCGGCTGGGGCCGCATCATCAACATCTCAAAACGCACGCAGTCGATGCACCGGAAAGCGATCACGCCCTACGGCCCGTCGAAGGCGGCGCTGGAAGCAGCCACCATCGCCTGGGCGGAAGCCATGTTCGACAGCGGTATTACCGTCAACTCGCTGAGCCCTGGCGGCGCCATCAACACAAAATTCGGCACCGGCGAGATTACCGGGCGAGGTCCCGATCCGTCTGTCATCCGCCACATGGCTGTCTGGCTGGCTTCGCCGGCATCGGACGGGGTGACCGGTTGCCGATACTGCGCTGACAAATGGGAGGCCTCCCTGCCGCCCGATGAAGCCGCGGAACGGTGCCGCGAGCGCGCAATCTTTCCGGTCCCTGACTACGACACGCCGCTGGATCGGGCGTGGAGAGAGCCAGGCACAGCCTGAGCGCTCCTATACCGTGCCATAGACTTCCCAGGTGGGCAGGCCGTAAACTTGGCTTAACGGCCGTTTAGCAGCGCCATATTTGCAATTTCAGGAGGAACGCCATGTCCACTGACTTTCATGACGCCATGAAAAACGCCAGCGTCAGCGCGCTGTGGGAACGCGAGAACATCGATATGGGGCAGCTTGAGGAAACGCCCTATCTGTGGAAATGGGAAGAGCTGGGCCCGCTGCTGGACGAAGCAGTCGCCGCGACCGACATGGACAATGCCGAACGCCGCGTGCTGGTGCTGGAAAATCCGTCCTACGCCAACTCGCCCCGCACCGGCGCCAGCCTGAACATGGTGGTCAATCTGCAGGTCCTGATGCCCGGCGAGTTCGCGCGGCCGCACCGTCACCGGCTGAACGCGCTCCGCTTCATCGTCGAAGGCGACGGCGGCGCGGTCACCACGGTCGACGGCACGCCGTGTCCGATGTTTCCGGGCGATTTCCTGCTGACTCCGGGCTGGTGCTGGCACGAGCACTCGCATAACGGCAAGGGCCGCGCCGTGTGGCTCGACGCGCTCGATGCGCAGCTTCAGCGCCATCTCTGCATCAACGAATTCGAGCCCGGCCCGTCGAACGACATGCCGCCAGCCCGCACCGAGGACGCCTGGGCGGCGACGGGCATCTCACCGGTCAGTATTCCGGCCGCCGACGCCCCAGAGAACAGGCCGCACTCCCCGATTTTTCGCTACCCGCTGGAGCGCGTCGCCAATGCGCTGTCCGCGATGACGCCGGCCCCCGACGGGTCGCGCCGCATCCGCTACACCAACCCGCTGACCGGCGGCGTCGCCATGCCGGGGCTGGATTGCTACATGCTGCAACCGGCGACCGACTGCGACACACGCGCCTATAAAACCAACGCCAACATGATGTGTCTTGTCGTCGAGGGCGATGGAGAAACCCAGGTCGGCGAAACGAAACTGTCCTGGAAGAAAAACGACATTTTCAGCCTGCCGCGCGGCCACTGGATCAACCACCGGGCGAAGAGCCGGGATGCCAGGCTGTTCCAGCTCACCGACCGCGAGGTTCTGCTGCGGCTGGATTATCTGCGCGAAGAGTTCAGGGACTAAGGGGAAGCCACCCCTTAATTCTCGTAATACTTCTCGGGCTCAACCAGTTCGTTCTCGACCAGCCCGTTGAGCGCGGCCTGCGCCATGGCGACGCGGGTTTCTTCCGCGCTTGCGCCGATATGCGGGGTTGCCAGGAAATTCGGCAGATTCAGGAGCCGGTCGTTTTCCGCCGGTTCGATCCCGAACACATCGAAACAGGCTGCCTTTAGGGCACCCGATTCCAGCCGGTCCGCCAGCGCGTCCTCATCTACGATCTCGCCCCGGCAGGTATTGATCAGCAGCGTATCGGCCGGAAGCCTTTCCAGCACCTCTCGCGAATAGAGTCCGCGCGTTGAGCGCGTCTTGGGAAGATGCAGCGTCAGCACCTCCGACCTTTCCAGAAGATCGTCGAACGAAACAGCTTCAATACCGTTGTCGGCATAGAACCCGGGATAATCCCGCACGTCGCAGGCGATGATTTTACAGTCGAACGGCTTCAGCAGCCTGACGAGTTCCTTGCCGATATTGCCGCAGCCGTGGATGCCGACCGTCCGCCCGGTGAGAAGCAGCCCGTTTTTGTTGCGCGGCCGTTCGCCCGCGCGCATCGACTGATTGAGCGGCGTCACGTAACGCAGCCCGGCGATCATAAAGCTGATGGCGAGTTCGGCGACCGCCAGCCGGTTGACGCCAAACGTGTAGCCGAACCGGACGCCGTGCGCCTTCAGCGCATCGAAATCGATGGTCTCGCACCCGGCACCGAACTTGCTGACGACCTTCAGGTCGGGAAGCGCAGCGAGCACCCGATCGGTCAGCGGTTCGAATCCGACGATCGCCGCATCGCATCCCGACAGATACTCGATCAGAACGTCCTCGTCGGTGATGCGTTCCCCGTCCCACAGGCGTGCGTCGGGCCAGGCGTCGAGCAGCATCTGCCGCATTACAGGGTGTGCGCAAATCGTGTTGGACGATACGCCAAGCTGACCGATCATCGATTCCTCCGTCGAAGCTTCTGGGTGGGCAGCGTAGAATAGCGTCGGACAAACGACAACGAACGGACATAGGCATGGACATCAGACTGGACGGAAAAGCGGCCCTCATCACCGGCGGCAGCCAGGGGCTCGGCAAGGGGATGGCGCTGAAATTCGCAGAATCGGGCGCCGACATCGCCATCCTGGCGCGCGATCCCGAGGCGCTGGAATCTGCGAAATCGGAGATCGACGCGGCGGGCAACGGCAAGGTCTGTGCGATTTCCTGCAACCTGCTGGACGCGGTAGCGACGGAAGCCGCTTTCGCCGACGCGTTGGGCGCGCTGGGGAAGATCGACATCCTCGTCAACAATGCCGGCACCTCGCGCGCCAAGAAGTTCGAGGAGATCACCGACGCCGAATGGCAGGAGGATTTCGATCTCAAGCTGTTCGCCGCGATACGGCTCGCGCGGCTCGCGCTGCCCGGCATGAAGGAACGACGCTGGGGCCGGATCATCAACGTGCTCAATACCGGCGCGAAGGCGCCGCCGCCGACCGGCGCGCCCACGGCGGTGTCGCGCGCGGCGGGTCTCGCTCTCACCAAGGTGCTGGCAGGCGACGGCGCGCCGCACAACGTTCTCTGCAACGCCCTGCTGGTCGGGTTTATCAAGTCCAACCAGTGGGTAAAACTGCACCAGGAACGGGAGCCCGAAGCGACTTACGATGAATTCCTTCAGAACATGGTGGATTCCCGCAACATCCCCATCGGACGCATCGGCGAAACCGAGGAGTTTGCCAATATCGCCTGTTTTCTCGCATCCGAAGAAGCGGGTTACATCACCGGCACGTCGATCAATGTTGATGGCGGGCGCTCGCCTGTGGTGTAAGCCGGTGCAGCCGAAAATTTGACACTCTTCTCGCCCCGGCTATAGTCCGCGCCCGACCATACGGGTGCGTATTGAGAGCTGAATGATGTCGTCTGAAGTGTCGCCGCTGGAACGATTTTCGGATTTCCTGATTTCCTACCAGGGCATGTTCTATCCGATGGAAACCGACCATATGGGACATGCCAATGTCCGCTACTACAGCCGCGCCTTCAACGAATCTGCCTATTGCACTTTCACGCTCGCGGGCATCACGCCGCAATACATGCGCGAGAATGACCGAGGCATGGCAGCAGTGACGGAGAATTTTTCCTACCGGCGGGAGATCCTGCCGGGCGACCTGATCCAGGTCCGATCCTGCCTGATCAACTTCACGCCGAAGAGCCTGCATGTCTGGGCGGTGATGATCGATATCTCTACCGACGAGATCTGCGCCATCAACGACCAGATCTGTGTGTCGCTCGACACTATCGCCCGGAAATCGGTACCGTGGCCGGAAGAAATATATGAAAAGGGATGCAGCCTCGTGCGGGAACGCCCGGAGGTCTGAGCTATTTATTCTGCCGCGCCCGGGACAGCCTTGCGTGACGCGACGAAATTCCGGGCCAGGTAGAGAATACCGATTACGGCCGATCCCAGATTCACGTAGACGACCCAGTCGGCCAGAGAATGCGGCAGCATGGCGCCCAGCCCGATGACCGCGAGCGCAACCCGCATGGCGGGATTCATCGCGCTGGTCGCATAGCCGACGAACGCGGTTGAGACGAAATAGACGCCGATACAGGCGGTCGTCACGTCAATCAGCGTGTCCTGCCATTCTCCCTGCAGCAGCAATGTGGGCGAATAGGAGAACAGGAACGGGATGATATACGCGACCCAGGCGAACATCATCGACCGCATCGCGGTTCGCATCGGGTCCTCTCGCGTCAACGACGCGGCAGTAAAGGCGCAGAGCGCCACCGGCGGCGTAATCATCGACATCATGCCGAAATAGAGGATGAACATATGCGCCGAGATGGGCTCTACGCCGGCCTCCGCTATGGCAGGCGCGATCATCGCGGCTAGTAGCAGGTACACGGCTGATGTCGGCATCCCCATGCCGAGAATGACGGAGGCGAAGCCCGCGATCAGCAGCAGGAGGAACAGGCTGTCGCCCGCCTGCCTGAGCAGGAACAGGGTAAAACCTTCGCCCAACCCGGTCGTATTGAGGATGAACATGACCCAGCCGGCGCCGACGACCACGAACACAAGCTCGACCATGACAAGGCCTGCGCCGCCGAACGAGTCGACCAGCTTCGTGACCGTCATCTTCTCGCCGCGATAGGAGCGGACGAAGCCGAGTACGACGACGGCGGCCGCCGAATACATCGCCGCCTGCTGCGGCTCGGCCCAGAGCCAGAACAGCGCGTAGATCAGCACGACAAAAGGCAAGAGGAAGTGTCCGCCTTCGAACAGCACAGTACGCAGGCGGGGCAGATCCTCGTCTACATGGCCGACCTTGTCCTTGGCGGCGACCCGATCGACCATCACGAAGACCGCAAAATAGTACAGCAACGCCGGGACCAGCGCCGCGACGACGATGTCGGTATAGGGAATTTCAAGAATTTCCGACATCAGGAAGGCCGCGGCGCCCATGATCGGCGGCATGAACTGCCCACCGGTGGAGGCCACCGACTCGATCGCACCGGCATTGACGCCCGAATAGCCGGCGTGACGCATCAGGGGGATGGTGATAACGCCGGTCGAGGCGACGTTGGAAATGGCGCTGCCGGAGATCGATCCGAAGAAGGCGCTGGCGATTACTGAAATCTTGGCCGCACCGCCGCGCCGATGACCAACCATGGCCATCGCCAGATCGATAAAGAATCGGCCGCCGCCGGAACTCACCAGAAGCTGACCGAAGAAGATAAAGATCAGGACGACCTCGACCGAGATTTTAAGCGGCAGTCCCAGCGCCGCGCCGGCATCGAGCCCGAGATCGGTCGCCAGCGCATCCCAGTGTACCGTGAGCCCCTTGAGATCGCCGCCGACCTGATCGGCGAACATCGCATAGACCATGAAAAAGACGACCACGCCGAAGAATGCATGCCCTGCGGTGCGGCGAACGCCCTCGATCGAGAGAACGACCGTTATGCAACCGATAACGAGCGCTTCGAACGTCCGGTCGCCGTATTCCTCCGACAGACGTTCGTAATCGAAAGCGACCCATGCCATAGTCAGAAGGCCGACGATAGCGCAGATCCAGTCGTAGAGAGGCGGTCTGGCTTTCTCGGTCCGCTGAACCCTGTAGCGCAAAAATACGATAAAGAACGATAGCCCCCACGCGGCGGCAAGAAGCTGCTGACCGAAAAAGGTCAGACCGAACCATCGATAGGCTTCGATAGCCCAGAGAACGCCGAGCGCAACCATGATGCCGCCGGCAACGCGCGTCGCGCGGTCGACGAGAACACCCTCGGGCGGGGCGGCAGCCTGTTCGGTTGCATCGGTCATGACAGGGTCCCGCGGCGGGCCCGGAGAACCGGACCCGCCCTGCAGGAGACGATTACATCACGCCCATTTCCTTGTAGGCCTTCTCCGCACCGGGGTGATACGGCACGATGGTGTTCTTGTAATACATCTTCTTGGCGTTGAAGCCGTTGAAGGCGCCGTGCGATTTCGCGAGTTCCTTCTTGTTCGCGGCCATGGTCTTGATGATCATATAGACCACTTCTGCCGGCACATGGGCGCCTGCCGTCAGGAAGAAGGGATAGGTCATGATCTTGATCGGGCCCAGAACGCCGGGAGTCCGCTTGGACGGCTTGATGGTCGTAATGTAGGCCTCGGGATACCATTTCTGCATGCCGGCAACTGCCTTGGGCGAATCGTCGACCGCCAGGAAACGAAGGCCGCCGCGCGACCGCAGCATGGCATGCTGTTTCTTCGACGCCGCGGTTCCCGGCGGGATGATCGCGATATCGAGCTTGCCGCGCGCCATGTCGTCGCCCGACGGCACGTAACGCGAGTAAGGCGTATTCACCATGTCTTCCTGCGTCAGGCCGCAGGTCGCCAGCAGCGCCGACTGCGTGAGCTGCAATATGGTCTGGGCGGTGAACTTATGGCCCATACGCGCGCCCTTGGCGTCGCAGATCGTCTTGATCTTGGAATCGTTGGGCACCGCCAGAGTGGAGCTGAGCGGGAACATCACGCCCACCATCCGGAAATTCGGCATCTTGCCCTTCTTTTCGAACGTGCCGGTGCCTGTATAGGCAAAGCGCGATTCAGCAGCGTTGTTGATGCCGAAATCGATCGCGCCCGAATTCATCTGCGGCACGATAGAGAACGAACCGCCGCCCGGACGAACACGCATCTTCACGCCGCCCTTGAGGTTCATCAGCTTGGAAATCGCGGTGCCCGAGCTGTAGGCCAGCGACCCCTGCTTGTTGGTTCCGATGGCATAGACCGTCTGGGCGTATGCCGGCACCGACAGGGCCGCCGTAGCGACCGCAGCCAGCACAATAGCTGAAAATTTCATAATGGATCTCTCCCTTGCTTGTTATGAATTTAACCGACGCAGAACTGTACTTAGACACTACGGCAGGTCAACACGATTGGCCAAATATCAACTCAGGCGACTTCGTCCCGTTCCCCCGGGGCCGTCTGATAGAGCGCCCAGGTCCGGTCGAGTTCGGCAAGACAATCCGGGTCCCAGTCCTTCTGCGGCATCGGATCGACGCCCCAGTGCCCTTCGGTATCGGTCCCCCGCAGCACCATCGCCGACGCGCCGGGAAACTTGGTCTCACGGACATTGGGCGCGATGTAGTGGATCGACAGGCCGATCCGCCGGTCATTCGTCCGGTTTGGTTCCGATGCATGCACCGTGTCTTCCTTGTGAAAGGAAAACTGGCCGGCCTTGAGCGGAACGGGGACCGCTTTTTCCTCTTCGATCCCCAGAATCGTCTGGCCGCGCGACAGAAGGTTGTCACCGCCTTTGAACTCTTCGTGCTCGTATATGCCCTGATTATGGCTGCCGGGAATGAATTTCATGCAGCCCGCTTCCAGAGACGCCTCGGAAATCGCGATCCAGGCAGTAAGCGTATCCGGCGGCTCCAGACCGTAATAGGTCGAATCCTGATGCCAGGACACAAAACCCGGATCGTTCGCCTCTTTCTGAAAGAAGCTGGAGCCCCAGCACAGGATGTTCGGCCCGATGATATCCTCGACCATGTCGAGCAGCCTCGGGTGCGAAATGACGTCGCACAGGAACGGAAACGGAAGATGCGCCTTGATCTTGCAGCGTTTCTGGATCTGGTCGCCCATAACGCCTTCGACTTCTTCGACCTTGTCACGCAGGGTCCTTGCTTCATCCGGCGTCAAAAGGTCGAACGGACCGGCGAATCCGTCCTGATTGTAGGAGTCAATCTGTTGCTGGCTGAGAATGTTCGGCATTTCAGAAATCCGTTTCTTTGATCACCCGTTCTGACGGTAAATTTTGCGGGCGCATCGGTCAATCGCTTCCCGGGCATGCTGCGTTCAATATTAAATCAATCTATACAAACTGGACGAATCCGGCGTATTGGCCTAAGAAAAGCGCCTGCAAACTGACGCACAGGATTTTTTTCGTGGTTGAACAGATCGACCGGACACCAGCGGCATATGGTGATTTGAGGGGCTGGATCGACGCCCTTCGCAAGGAAGGCGAGCTTCTCGAAGTCAATTCCGAAGTGGACTGGGATGTCGAGCTCGGCACCATTGTCCGCATGGGACAGGGAACCGGCTACGGGCCTGCGTTCCTTTTCAACAATATCAAGGACTATAACGGGCCGGACGCGGTTTCCGGTCAGGTCTTTACCGGCGGTCAGGGGAGTTTTTCCCGCCTGTCGATGATGTTCGGCCTGCCGCGCGAAACGCCGGTGCGCGACCTGGTACAGATCTGCCGCTACATCTTTTCGGAACGCATCGAGCCGGTGACAGTAAAAACCGGGCCCGTGAAGCAGAACATCCTGAAGGGCGACGATATCGATCTCGCCAAATTCCCGGTTCCGAAATGGAACCGCGGCGATGGCGGACGTTACATCAATACCTATGCCGGCTGCGTGACACGCGACCCTGATTCCGAAGTACATAATATCGGGACCTATCGTGGCATGATGCTCGACAAGGACCGCATCGGTCTCTTGCTGTGGCGAGCCCAGGGGTGGGGCACCCATTACAGCAAGCACATGGAGCGCGGCGACGCCATGCCGGTCGCCTTCGTGATCGGCTGGGAGCCCTCCATGGGCTTTACCGCTGGTGCACCGATCCCGCGGGCCATCTCGGAATACGATGTGATGGGCGCCATCCGCGGCGAACCGGTCGAACTTGTCGATTGCGAGACGGTGCCGCTGAAGGTGCCGGCCTCAGCGGAAATCGTCATCGAAGGCTGGGTTTCCACCGACCCCTCGACCTTCGAGGAAGAAGGTCCCTATGCCGAGTTCACCGGCTACTACGCACCGGAGCACTCGAAAAAGCACGTCGCCCAGATCACATGCATCACACATCGCGACCGTCCGATCCTGCGCGGCACGATTGAGGGTGCGATCCCCGGTTCGTTCGGCGAAAACCCGGTCATGAGCTCGATTCATCGCTCGGCGACCGCGTGGAACGCACTCGAAACAGCAGGCGTCCCGGGCGTCACGGATGTCTTCGGTCACCCGATCCAGGCCGGCATCAACACAGTCGTTTCAATCCACCAGACCTATCGCGGCCAGGCCAAGCAGGTCGCTGCGGCGCTGTGGGGCAACTCGGCCAGCCACGTGCGCTACAAGCATGTCACAGTGGTGGACGACGATATCGACGTCCACGATTACGCAGCTGTGGACTGGGCGATGGCCTGGCGGTTCAACGCCGGCGAAGACGACCTCATTGTGTATCCCGCGAATTGGGGTGCCGGGCTCGATCCCAGCGTCCGGACGCGCGATTCGAACGTTCACCTGTTCGGCACAGGTAAATGGCACCGCGTACTAATGGACTGCACCATCAATCTCGATTACGAGCTGAATGAGGACGGAAGGCGCTACCCGCCGACGGTTCATCCGCTGCCGGACGATTCCGCCGTTGTCCGTAACAAGTGGAAAGAGCTCGGTCTCGACAAGTGGGGAGAGCCGCCCGACGACCCGCCGATCAGAATCTGAACACGCGCATAGGGGAACAGACTCCGCCGGTTGACGGCGCGCAAATGCGCGATTATCAACACCATACGGTACCGTATGGAAGCAGCATACAGGGTGGAAAATGGCTAACAACAATGACATCGACGCCTTCGGCGGGGTCTCCAACCGGCTTCAGCCGCGCGCCTTCGGCGACATGCGCGAATGGATCGAAGCGCTCCGGCAGGAAGAGGAAATCCAGGAAATCGACGTCGAGGTCGACTGGGACTGCGAGATCGGCACCATCGCCCGCAAGGCGTTCGGCACCGGCCACGGTCCTGCGGTCCTGTTCAAGAACATCAAGGGCTACAAGGAAGAGGACGGCGCGCGCTGCAGCCAGCTCTTCACCGGTGCGATGTCGAACTATACGCGGCTCGCCATGACGCTCGGCCTGCCCAAGGATGCGCCGGCCCGCGACCTGATTCAGGCGACCCGCTATTACATGGGCCAGCGCGTCGCGCCCGTCGAGCTCGAGACCGGCCCGGTGAAGGAAAACATCGTCACCGGAGACGAGATCGACCTGAACGACTTCCCGGTGCCGAAATGGCATCGCGAGGACGGTGGCCGCTATATCAACACCTTCCAGGCCACCGTGACGATGGACCCGGACACCGGCGTCCATAATCTCGGCATCTATCGCGGCATGATCGGCCAGAAGGACACGCTGCCTGTCCTGTTATGGCGCGCCCAGAACTGGGGCGTGCATTTCCAGAAATGGGCCGATCGCGGCATGAAGATGCCAGTGGCTCATGTCTATGGCTGGGAACCGTCCCTGCCCTTCTGCGCCTCGGCGCCGGTGCCGACCGGGGTTTCGGAATATGACGTTATGGGCGCGATCCGCGGCAAGCCCGTCGAACTGGTCAAGTGCGAAACCTGCGACATCATGGTGCCAGCCAGCGCCGAACTGGTGATAGAGGGCTATATCGACCCGGACCCGGCGACCTTCGAAATGGAAGGACCTTTCGGTGAATATCCGGGCTATTTCGGCGGCGACGCGGGCCCGAAGCATGTCACCAAGGTGACGGCCATTACGCATCGCAACAAGCCGGTTCTCCAGGGCACGCTGGAAGGCACGCTGCCCAAGATGCTGAACGAGAACAGCGTCATGTCGTCGGTGCAGCGCGCCGGCGTCGCGTGGAACGTGCTGGAACGCGCCGGCGTGCCGGGTGTAACCGACGTGCACTGCTCGCCGGCCAATAACGGCACAACGCTGTTCATCCAGCTCCACCAGACCTATCGCGGCCAGGCCAAGCAGGCCGCCGCCGCCATATGGGGCTCGAACTCGGCACATCTGCGCTACAAGCACATCTGGGTGGTCGACGAGGATATCGATATCCGCGATTACGCTGCGGTCGACTGGGCCTTCGCCTACCGCGTCAACGCCGCCGAGGACGACATCGTGTTCTTCCCGGGGACGTTCGGCTCGCTGCTGGATCCCTCGACACGGCTCAAGGATCGCGATCCCCTGCTCTACGGCACCGGCAAGTGGTGCCGCGTGCTGATCGACGCGACCGTCAACCTCGATTTCGAGCCCGAGGAACAGTACAACGGCGAGCGTTACCCGCCGACCGTCGCGCCGCACAAGGAAGACATGGACTTCGTCAACGCGCGCTGGAAGGAATACGGCTTCAAGGACGACTGATCGAAGCTTCCAATCGTACTGAAGTTAAAGGGCGTCGATTTCGGTCGGCGCCCTTTTTGGTTTCGGCTTAGCTCTTGAGCGCGCGGCAAGCGTCGGTCGTGCCCTGAATGTCCTTGGCGAACTCCGACGGCGTCCGCCCGATTCTCATATCGAGAGACCTGACGGATTTTTCCGGAAACAGCCGCGCCATCTCCCGGTGGAGCGGCGTTTTCAACGATCCAATGCCGTGCCGTCGCGCAGCCCCGCGCTGCGTCCCATTCAGCACCGCCTGCAGGATTCGAGCCTGAACGCGCGGAACGTTGTTGCAGAAGATGTCGAGGGCTTCGCCACCCTGAACCTTCATCGTCACGAGCACGGGAACCGCACCGCCCCGACCGCGCCAGTCCTGCACGAAATTGAAGACGGAAATACTGTGGAGTTCTTTTGCCGCAGCCTCGGCTGCAGCCTTCGCCTTCGCGGCCGCTTCTTCGTCGTCGCCCGCAACGGCACCAGACGCCACCGTCGCAAGAGAAAGCCCGATCAGCAAGCCGGCAAAATTCCGCCCGGCATCACGCAATGTATCCCGCATCGTTCCTTTTCCTACCTGTCCCACACCGGTCGGCAAAATGCGAAACCCAGCTGAAATTTGGGTAAAGGATAAGCGTAAACAGGCGGTTACTATCCACAGCACGGCGTCTGGCGCCCTGCAGTCAACGTTTCGCCTGAAAGAATTCCTTGAGCATGGCCGATGCCCTCACCTCGTCGATGCCGCCATAGCATTCGGGGCGATGGTGGCAGGTGGGCTGATCGAAAAAGCGGGGGCCGTGTTCGACCGCCCCGCCCTTGGCGTCCAGCGCGCCGAAATAGAGCCGCCTGATTCGCGCGAAGGAGATCGCCGCAGCGCACATGGCGCAGGGCTCAAGCGTGACGTAGAGATCGCAGCCAAGCAGCCGCGCCCCGCCGTATCTACGGGCGGCCTCGCGCAGCACCAGCATCTCGGCATGGGCGGTGGCGTCGCGAAGCTCTTCGGTGCGATTACCGTCGGCGGCCAGGATTTCGCCGGTTTCGCCGTCGACGACAACGGCGCCGACAGGCACCTCGTCGCGGAGCGCCGCCTCGGCCGCCTCGTCGAGCGCGACCTGCATATAGGACTGCGCGCGCGACATCTCTGAAGCGCCCCTATTTCTTTTTCATGGGAGGCATCTCGGCGAGCAGTTGCCCGTACCCCTCGCGCGGTTCGTGGATCGACAGACGCTTCTGAAACTCCCAGACGCGCGACGGCACCGGATGCACCACGGGAATGCCGAGGTCCTGCTCCAGCAGCGGAATCACGTCGAGCACCTTCCAGCCGGTGCCAAGCATGTAGATGCCCTCAGCCTTCCGGTTCTTAAGGACCAGCTCCTTGATAAAGGCGTAGACCTGGTGCGAGGAGAGATTCTGCGCCTGGTTGAAATCGACATCCATGCCCTGGAAATCGAGCACATCGAAACCCGCAGCGGTGAAATAGTCCGAAAACGTCTGGTTGATCTCGCCCCGGAAATAGCTGGCGCCGACCATGCGCTTGACGCCCAGCGCCCGTAACGCGGCGATATGGTTGGTGCCCGAAGTGAAGACCGGCACCTTGTGCTGCTTCTCCCAAGAGCGGATTTTCTTTGCCTCACCGTCGAGCCCCATCACCATGAAGGGGGGCGCGCCTTCCGGGTGGATCACGTCGCAGCCCTGTTCCGCCAGAACCGCGACCTTTTTGTCGTAATCCTCCATGACTTCCTTGAATTCCGTGCGATCGCCGCGGCGGATGTCATTGAAAAGCGGGATAACGCCGATCCCTTCCGGCAGCAGGCGGATCATGTCCTCCAGCCCGCCGGGCCGCATGGTGGGCTTGATGATTCCGACGATGCCGCGCCAGCTTGAAAACGCCATTGGAGACTCCCCTGAGTGAAATTCCTGCGAGTGAAGTTCTTGCTGAAAGCGATTTTGAGACGCGAATGCGCACAGTGCAACTGCCGCCGCGTTCTGTGCTCCCGGCCTATGCAAATAGCCGTAATTTGCCTAGTCTTTCCAGCAAGCCCTTTTCATGGGCGATCAGGTTCTTATTGAGGAGGTTCACATGATCAGAAGACTGTCATCCGTACTCGCCATCGCGATTGCCGGCACCGCCGTTGCCGGCCCTGCCAGCGCCGACGCCGTTTCCGATTTCTACAAGAACATTCCGATCCGCTTCATTATCGGCGCAGGTTCGGGCGGCGGATACGACCTCTATTCCCGGACGCTCGCCCACCACATGGAAAAATACATTCCGGGCAAGCCGAACATCCTGATCGTCAACATGCCCGGCGCCGGCGGCGTGAAGGCGTCCAATTACGTCTACAACGCCGCGCCCAAAAACGGTTCGACCCTCCTGATGCCTTTCTGGACCCATCCGCTGTTTCAGATGATCCGCCCGCGCGGCATCAAGTTCGACATGAGCAAGATGCACTGGATCGGCAACATGGCCGAGCTCAATAGCGCAGTCACCGTACTGTCCAAGGTCGCCACCTCGTGGCAGGACGCGACAAAGAAACAGGTCGTTATTGCTGCGTCGGGCAAGGGTTCCGAAACATACATTTACCCCACCCTGATGAACTCGCTGCTCGGCACGAAATTCAAGATCGTCCTTGGCTATGTCGGCACCCGCAAGATGACGCTTGCCATGGAAAAGGGCGAAGCGGATGGCCGCGGCGGTTCGTGGCAGAGCTGGAACACGATCAAGCCGGAATGGATCGCGGACAAGAGAATCACGGTGCTGGCGCAGGCCGGTCTGCGCCGTCTGGACGCCTTGAAGGACGTGCCGCTGATCCATGAGCTGGTGAAGCCTGAAGACGTCGCCGTCGCCAAGCTGGTTTCAGCGCCAGTCACTATGGCCCGCATCGTCGGCTTCCCGCCCGGTGCCTCAAAGGAACAGGTCGCGGCGCTGCGCAAAGCGTTCGACGCCACAATGAAGGACGCCGGCTTCCTGGCCGATGCCGCCAAGCGCAAGATGGATCTTGCACCGCTCTCCGGCGCAGAGGTTCAGGCCAATATCGAGGAGGTCATGAATACACCGAAGGAAATCCTTCATCGGGCCTCCAAGGTACTGAAGTACTAGAGGCAGAATTCTTGAAACACACTTCCAGACTGGAGAAAGACATGACCGATCGAACCATAAAGACAGGCGTGATCGCCGCCGCGGCTCTGGCCGCGGTCACCATGTCCGCGCCCGCGAACGCCATGTTCGAGGGCAAGACCGTCACCGTTGTCGTGCCGTCGGGCAGCGGAGGCACTTTCCATCTCTACGGGCAACTCGTGCAGCGCCATATCGGAAAACACCTGCCCGGCAACCCCAATGTCGTGGTCCAGAACCGGCCCGGCGCCGGCGGGGTCAAGGCCGCAAATTTCATGGCGCAGGCAGCGCCCAAGGACGGCACTGTCCTTGCCGAGATCAATCCCGGTTCCGTCATCATTCCGCTGATGCGCAAGGTCCGTTTCGACCCACGTACGCTCGAATGGCTGGGTACGCTCTCAGTGCGAACCTATACGCTGGCGGTCTGGCATAACGTCGCTGCCGACACCATCGAAAAACAGAAAAAGACGGAAGTCATTATGGGGGCTTCAGGCGTCGGCTCGATCAACTTCCAGCTCCCGACATTTCTGAACGCGGCGGTCGGCACCAAATACAAGCTCATCAAGGGCTACAAGGGCGGCGGCGCCATCAATCTTGCCATGGAACGCGGCGAGGTTCAGGGACGCGGTAACTTTTATTCAGGCTATCTCGGCGCCAAACCTCACTGGATCCGCGACAAGAAGGTCAAGATTTTCGCGACCATCGGCCCGGTCCGGCCGGAAGTGGCACACGTACCGAAGCTGCGCGATATCGTAACGGGCGATATGAACAGCAAGATGCTGGGCCTGCTAGAGGTTGGCTTCAATATCGGTCAGGCCTTCTACCTGCCGCCCGGCACGCCAAAGGCGACGGTCGAGGTGATGCGCAAGGCGTTTTCCGACCTTCTGAAAGACAAGGAAATGCTGGCCGAAGCGGCGAAGCGCAAGGTGCCAGTCGATGCCCGCACCTGGCGGGACAACGTGAAGGTCGTCAATGCGGCTTTCAACGTCGACAAGGCCGTTGCCAGGAAACTCGCCGGCATTCTCGGCTTCGACAAGTCGAAGAAAAAGTAACCGGCCTGTAATCGGGCTGAATTTCAGGGCGTCCGCTATTCGGTGGACGCCCTATTTTTTTCCGCCCCTGAGAGACGATTCCGATAGAATAGAACCATGTCTCGTCCCCTTATCGGCATCACACTCGATTCAGAAGAGCCCGGCGGCTATTCGAAATTTCCCTGGTACGCGGTCCGGGAAAACTATTGCGGCGCGGTCGCGGCTGCCGGCGGGCTTCCCGTACCGTTGCCGCATGAACCTGACCTGGCCGAGAGCTATCTGGATGAAATCGACGGTCTGGTGATTACCGGCGGCGCGTTCGACGTGGACCCTGCCCTGTTCGGCGATCCTGATCGGCATGAAACCGTTGTCACCAAGGACCGCCGCACCGCATTCGAACTGGCTGTCACCAACGGCGCGGTCGCGCGCAACATGCCGTTGCTCGGCATCTGCGGCGGCCAGCAGCTCCTCAACGTCGCGCTGGGCGGTACGTTGATCCAGCATATCCCTGACGAGATCGAAAACGCCCTTGCGCACGAACAACCCAACCCGCGCGACGAATCGGGCCACGATGTCGAAGTAACTCCGGGCACGATGCTCGCGGCGATTACCGGAGCGGAAAGAATGTCGGTCAATAGCGCCCATCATCAGGCCGTTCGCGCTATCGGACCGGATGTCGTAATAAATGCCGTCGCACCGGATGGCGTCATCGAAGGGATCGAGTTACCGGGCAGGCGGTTCTGCCTCGGCGTGCAATGGCACCCGGAATTCTCCATCGATCCGGGCGACGCGCTGATTTTCAGGGCGTTCATCGAAGCCGCGTTGGACACATGACAGACACCGAAGAAAAAGGCGAACGGATCGCCAAGCGGCTTTCGCGCGCCGGCATTTGCTCCAGGCGCGAGGCGGAACGCTGGATCGCGGACGGCCGGGTCAGGGTCGACGGCAGGAAAATCGACACGCCCGCGACGCTGGTGACCGATGCCAGCCGTATCATGGTGGACGGAAAGCCCGTCGCCGCGCCGGACCGGACACGCCTCTGGCGCTATTACAAGCCCCCGGGCCAGGTGTGCAGCACCTCCGACCCCGAAGGCCGGCCCACAGTGTTCGACAATCTGCCATCCGACATGCCACGCGTCATGTCTGTCGGACGGCTCGATATAAACTCCGAAGGTCTCCTGCTTCTGACAAATGACGGCGAACTCGCGCGCCGGCTCGAACTGCCCTCGACAGGCTGGACCCGTCGCTATCGGGTACGCGTATTCGGCAACCCCGACGATCAGGCGCTGGCGGCGCTGGCCAATGGCGTGACAGTCGAAGGCGTGCGGTACGGCGCGATCCAGGCGCGGCTCGATTCCGCCCGCGGCGACAATAGCTGGCTCAGCGTCGCGCTGCAGGAAGGCAAGAACCGCGAAATCCGCCGCGTCATGGAACATTTCGGATATCGGGTGAACCGGTTGATCCGGATCGGGTACGGGCCGTTCCAGCTCGGCAAGCTGGTGCGTGGCGAGGTAGACGAAGTGAGCGCCAAGGTCGTCGCCGAGCAGACCGGCGGCGCGGCGACACCCCGACTGCGCCCGAAGAAACCGGACCGCAAGCCGTATAAACGTCCAGGACAGAATAAGAATGCGGATCGTCGGCGGAACCCATAGCGGACGTGTAATTCTCGCGCCGGAAGGACGTTCCCTTCGCCCCACCGCCGACCGGGTGCGCGAATCCGCGTTCAACATCCTTACTCAGGGCGGATCGAAACTCGGTGGCCGGGACTGGGTAACAGATGCGCGCGTGCTTGACGGGTTCGCGGGCACCGGTGCATTAGGGCTGGAAGCGGCGTCGCGCGGCGCCTTGCACGTCACGCTGATGGAACGCGACCGGGAAGCACTCGAATGCTGCCGCGCCAATATCGCGGCGCTCGGCGAACAGGGCCGAGTTTCCCTGCTTGCCGGAGACTGCCTCAGTCCTGTCCGCGCGGCAGAACCCTGCTCTCTGGTGCTGCTCGACCCACCCTACCGTCAGGACATGGGCGCTCCCGCCCTCCTCTCCCTGTCGGAAGCAGGCTGGATTTCCGCAGACGCCCTCTGTGTCGTGGAACTGGCTGCGAAGGAGCCGTTCGACATGCCGGAGGGTTTCGCGATGCTCGACGAACGGCGCTACGGCGCCGCGAGGGTGCTTTTTCTGCGCAGGAACGTTTGCTGACTATTCCGCCGCTGCAGCCTTGCCGGATGGCTTCAGCAACCCAATGACTTCGTCGGTGGTCATGATGTCCGCAAAATGGGTGAACATGGCGCCGAGCGAGGCGTTATGCGCCTCGTCCGACCGCGTCGCGGTGCCATCCGACACGACGATGTTTTCGAAATCCAGCATGAAGGCATCGCGCGCGGTGGATTCGACGCAGACATCGGTCGCAACGCCGACGAGCACGAGCCTGTCTATGCCGCGCGCCCGAAGCCTTTCCTCGATATCGGATGCGCCGCGAATAAAGGCGCTGAAGCGGGTCTTGACCACGTGTTCGTCGCCGTCTCGGACGTCCATCCCGCCCCAGACGGCCGACGCCTCATGCCCTTCGCTGAGATGCGCCATGACCATCGCGACGTCGTCCGGGTTCAGATAACCCATATAGGACGACCAGTCCTTCGCTGCTCCTTCATAGATGGCCCTGATCCACCACACCGAAGATCCGGCATCGCGCATCGCCTCGGCCAGCCTGTTGACGTTGGGAGCCAGCGCCGCTGTCGTCGGCGAGTAGGCCGGCATGCCGTCGAGACACCAGAAATTCTGCATATCGATGACCAGCAGCGCGGTTCGTGCGGGATCCAGACTGTCATAGGCGTGCAGCCTTCCGCGACGCCGCATGACGTGGTCGATGCTCGCCTGCGGCAAAGAAACCTTATGCATGTCGTTCTCCCCCTTCTTCTTACCGTCAGCGTCGACCGAACAGTTTCTCGATATCTTCCAGCCGCAGTTCGACATAGGTCGGGCGACCGTGATTGCACTGGCCGCTATTGGGAGTCTGCTCCATCTGGCGCAGCAGCGCATCCATTTCCGATGCGTTGAGACGTCTGCCCGCCCGTACGCTGCCGTGACACGCCATGGTGCCGCACACCTCTTCCAGACGTTCCTTGAGCGTCAGCCCCTCCCCGATCTCGGCAAGATCGTCGGCGAGGTCCCGGATCAGCCCCGCCACATCCGTCGTTCCGAGCAGAGCCGGCACCTCGCGGACGACGATCGCGCCCGGCCCGAAGGATTCGATGGCGAGCCCCATCTCGTCGAACTCGGCGGCGCGGGCCAGCACGCGTTCGCAGGCCGCTTCCTCCATCTCCACCACCTCTGGAAGCAGCAGCCCCTGCCGCTTGACCGACCCCGCCGCCATCGCCTCCTTCATGCGCTCAAGGACAAGTCGCTCATGCGCCGCATGCTGGTCGACGATGACGATTCCGTTCTCGGTCTGGGCGACGATATAGGTTTCATGAAGCTGCGCCCGCGCCGCGCCAAGCGGGCGGTCGGGCTGCGAGTCCGGGATCGCAGCCGGCTCGTAGGGCGACGACCGCTCAGCCATACCTGTTTCCGGCTCCATGCGCGCCGACAGAGCATCCAGCCCGGGAATCGGCGCGTAATAGCCGGCAAGCGCCGCACCGGTGGCACCGCCGGCATGCGTAGCTGCTCTGCCGCTGGTTGCGGGCGAACCGCCCCCCGGCCGAAAAGCACCGAGCGTCTGGTTCGCGACCGTGGTCGAGGCGCGGTGCCCGGCCTCCGCCAGCGCGTGACGTAAAGCGCCCACGATCAACCCTCGCACCAAGCCCGCATCGCGGAAACGAACCTCGGTCTTCATCGGGTGAACATTCACATCGACCGCACGCGGCGACAGCTCGAGATAGAGCGCGACCATGGGATGCCGGTTGCGCGCCAGAAGGTCCTGGTAGGCGCCCCGCACCGCGCCGGTCAGAAGCGGATCGCGCACCGGCCGTCCGTTGACGAACAGGTACTGCGAACGCGCATAGGCCTGGTTGAGGGTGGGCAATCCGGCATAACCTGTCAGTCGGATGCCCTCGCGCTCGGCATCGATCGGCAAGGCGTTCTCGGCGAAATCCCGTCCCATCACGTCCGACAGACGCCGCAGACGCGCGTCCAGCAGGTCGCCATTGCTCTCTTCCAGCCGGAGCCGCTTGCCGCGCTCGTCCGTGACCGAAAAGGCGATATCGGGCCGTGCCATGGAGAGTCGCCTGACCACATCCATGACATGGCCGGTCTCGGCCCGGTCTCCCTTGAGAAACTTGAGCCGCGCCGGCGTCGCGAAGAACAGGTCGCGGACCTCGATGCGCGTACCGCGCGCCAGGGAAGACGGCCTGACCGCGCTCTTACGTCCGCCTTCGACAACGATCTCCCAGGCCTCATCTGCGCCGCGGAGACGGCTCGCGATGGTCAGTCGTGCGACCGACCCGATCGACGGCAACGCTTCGCCACGGAACCCCAACGACGCAATTTCCAGCAGATCGTCATCCGGCAGTTTCGAGGTCGCATGCCGCTCAACGGCAAGCTCGAGCTCTTCTGCGCCCATGCCGATTCCGTCATCCGCGACGATGATCGCACTCCGCCCACTATCGGCGATCGTCACATCGACCCTGTGGGCGTCGGCATCTATGGCGTTCTCGACCAGCTCCTTGACTGCCGAAGCCGGACGCTCAACGACCTCGCCGGCGGCGATCCGGTTTACGGTCGTCTCGGGCAGACGGCGGATCGTCATCCGCCGTCGCTTTCCGACAGGTATCGCCTGGCCAGCACCTTGCCTTCCTCGACCGCCGGCTGGTTGAAAGGATCGACCCCCAGCAGATGCGCCGCAATGATCGTCTCCAGCATGAAATGCATGAACAGGGCGCCCATTGCCCGCTCGTCCAGCGCTTCCAGCCCGATGATGCGCGTCGGGCGCTGATGTCTGATCAGGGTCTCGGCGGTCGCCCGCTGTTCCGCGTCCATGAGGTCGCCGAGCGTTCGCCCGGCGAGATAGGCGAGGTCCCCATCGCGGGCAAGATCCGGGGAAATAACCTCTCCCCTTCCGGCCACATCGAGCATAACGATGGTAAACATCTTGTCGCGCGGTCCATCGAGGTAGAGCTGGAACTGGCTGTGCTGATCCACCGTCCCGATCGCCTTGACCGGGGTCGTACCCTTTCCATCCTTACCAAGGCTCTCGGCCCATAGCTGCCGATACCAAAGGCCCAAATCTGCCAGCCGGTCGGCATATGGCATCAGGACGGTCGTCGAAACGTTCCTTTCCTGCGCCAGACCAATCGAAATCGCCGCGCCGACCGCCGGTGCGACATCCAGCGGGGCGGCATTTCCGAGTACGGATGCAAGGACGTCTTTCGCTCCGTCACGTACGGCTCCTGCGTCGAGCCCAGCGATCATGGCCGGCAGCAATCCCGTCAGGGAAAGAACGGAATAGCGCCCGCCGACGCCGGGATCGTGATCGAGCGCCGCGATGCCGTGTTCCGCGCAGATCCGACGCAGGACGTTGTCGACGGGTTCGGTGATAGCGACAAAATGTTCCGCGGCGGCCTCTCCGAGCGATTCACGCATTTTCGCAAGGCAGATCAGAAAAATGCTCAGCGTCTCAGCCGTCGAACCGGACTTGGACAAAACGAGAAAGCCGGTCCGCAACGGATCGATCGACGTTAGCAACGTATCCAGCGAGTGCGGATCGATATTGTCGAAGAAATGCAGCCGCGGACTGATTCCGGGCTCGGCAAGATTGCATAACGTCTGCCCGCCGAGACTGGAGCCGCCGGTGCCGATCAGCACGACATCGCGGTAGCGTTCCCGATAGCGTGCCGCCACGGGTTCAAGCCTCTCGAGATCCTCCCGCGCCTCTGGAAGGCGGAGGAGCGGCAGCGAACCGTCTTCGTATCGGGATCTGAGAATGGCGAGCGCCCCGTCCGCCTTCTCCAGCAAGGCGTCAAAACATCCACGACCGATGCCGTGCTCGCCGATCGTCTCGGAAAAACAGGCGTCGGTCAGGTGGGTATAAGGCATAAGGACCATCCTTTAGCACGAGACTAGCGCGGGCCACCGAATCGCGGAAAGCCGCCTGTGGATAACCCCGACGGCTCGACAGAAGGCGGGATCGGGAGTAAGCATCCGGTCGGAAACTTCAGGGGAAAAAGGTGGATTTTGCGATCCTGGCGACTGTCGGCGTCGCCTTTCTTGTTGGCGGGCTTGTAAAAGGGCTGATAGGCGTCGGGCTGCCGCTGACGGCGCTGACGCTCATGACGCAGGTCATCGAGCTGCGCGTCGCCATCCCGCTGCTGGTAGTTCCCATCGTAGCGACCAATTTTTTCCAGGCGATCCGCGGCGGACGGTTCATGGAACTTCTGCGCCGCTTCGCCCTGCTGCTGGCGGCGACCTGCGCCAGCATCTTTGCCGGCGTTTACATCCTCTACCGGGTCGACGCCGCCTATCTGATGATTGCCCTCGGCGTGATCGTTACGGCCTACGCGCTGATCAACCTCCTGGCGGTACAGGTCCGGATAAAGGAGTCGCCGGGTCCCGCGACGACGATGTTCGCCGGCTGCTGCGCCGGCCTTACCGCCGGCACGACGGGCGTCATCGGTCCGCCGCTGATCATCTTTTTTCAGGCCATCGGCCTCGCCAAGAACATCTTTGTCCAGGCCATCGGCATCCAGTTCATGATCGCGGGAGCGGTCCTGACTTTCGCCCTGTGGCGCGAAGGAGGCATCACGCTGGAGAATGCGCCGGTCTCCGCGCTGGCCATGGTGCCGGCGCTGCTCGGCATGTATCTTGGCGAACGCGTACGCGGATACATATCCGAAGACCGGTTCCGGACGGGTGTTTTCGTCTTTCTGGTCATCGTCGGGCTGAATCTGGTCCGGAAAGGCCTTTTCTAGGCACCCCTTTGTAGCGATTGGAACGGCTCCATAGCTGTTATACGCTAACGAGAGCTTCGCCAGCCCAGTGCTGGCTTCCTTTGTTCCCTGACCGGGATACCGGCAATGCGAATGCAATATCAGGTCGTCATCACCGCCCTGCTTGCCGCCGCCATCAGCGGCGGCTGGATCTGGTTCGGCGGTCAGCAGGAGGCCGAAGGGTCCAAAGGCGGGAAATCCCGTCACGGCGGCGCCACACGCGTAATCGTCGAGCCCGTCGACCTCAAGCAGGAACGGATTGTCGTCCGCGCTGTCGGCACCGGCATCGCACGGGACTCCGCCGACATTCATCCATCGGTGGACGGAGAGGTCGTCGATGTCAGGTTTCGTCCCGAACAACGGGTAGCAAAAGGGCAGGTTCTCGTCCGCCTCGACGACGATCATCAGCGGCTCGCTGTTCGTCTGGCTGAGGTCGCACTCCGAAAGGCAAAACGGGATGCCGCCCGGCTGCGCAAACTGGCAAAATCCGGTCATGCCACCGGAACCGCCCTGGACTCCGCGCAGACCGCGCTGGAGACCGCTACCGTTCGCTATGCGCAGGCGAAGGCGGATCTGGCCGACCGCGTCGTTGTCGCCCCCTTCGACGGTGTGATCGGCCTGTCCGATATCAGTGTCGGGGACCGGGTGACCGATGCCACCATGATCGCCACGCTCGACGAGCGCTCTACCCTTCTCATCGACTTCAACCTCCCCGAGGATTACACCGGGCGCATCAATGTGGGCGACCCGATCGCCGTGCGGCCATCGATCGATCCGGAACGCAGGATCGTCGGAAAAATAGCAGCAATGGACAGTCGGATCGCCAAGCAGACGCGTACGCTTCGGATCCGGGCGGCCATTCCCAATCCCGACAATTCGATACGCCCTGGAACGTCGTTCGAGGTAGAATTCGCCTTCATGGGCGGTTCCTATCCCAGCATCGCCGAGGTCGCGGTGCTATGGAGCCGCGACGGCGCCTACCTGTGGCGGGCGAACGCCGGCAAGGCCGAAAAGATTTTCGTCAAGCTGGTCAGGCGCGACAAGGGGCGTATCCTGGTCGATGGGCCGATTGAATCCGGCGACCTGATTGTCGTCGAGGGTGTTCAGGGGCTGCGCGACGGCCAGAAGCTCTTGCCTCGGCGGGCGGGAGAACCAGAAGAACCGAAACGGCGCGGAGAGCAGAAGCGCCGGAAGGAAACCAGATCATGAGCGGCCGGTTCAGCGACCTGCCGGACCTGTCGATCCGCAGGCCAACCCTGGTCGTCGTTGTGAACCTGCTGGTCATGATCGCCGGACTGTCTGCCCTTTTCGGCGTGGAAGTCCGCGAACTGCCCGATATCGACCGGCCGATCGTCATGGTCCGCGCCTTCTTCGACGGCGCGTCGCCCGAAACCATGGATGCCGAAGTTACCAGTGTTATCGAAGGCGCCGTGGCGCGGGTCTCGGGAATAAAGTCGATCAACTCGGCGAGCGAGGAGAACAACGCACGCGTCCGTGCGGAGTTCGGACCGACTGTCGACCTCGACATCGCTGCAAATGACGTGCGCGAGGCCGTTTCCCGAATCCGCCGCCGGCTGCCGGAAGGCGTCGAAGAAGTCACCGTCGTAAAGGCGGATACGGACGCGTCGCCGATCATCCGGCTGTCGCTGGTCAGCGACCGGCTGTCTCAGGAGGCGCTGACGCGGCTGGCGGAAGACGACGTAACGGCCGAACTGTCCGCCATACCCGGCGTAGCGACCGTTATTCTGTTTGGCAATCGCGAACAGGTTCTGCGCGTCGTAGTGGAACCGATGAGACTCGCGCGGTACGGGCTGTCCATCGACGATGTCGCAAAGGCGCTGCAATCGACCAGTCTCGACGTGCCCGTTGGCAGCTTCAAGTCGGATTACCAGCTTCTGCTGGTGCGGGCCAACGCCTCCGTCTGGCGTCCGACCGATATCGAAGCGATCGAAATTCGCGACGGCGTCAGGCTGGGGGATGTCGCCCGCGCCTATTACGGCCCCGCCCAGGCGGAAAGCTACAGTCTGCTGAACGGCCGTCGGGTGATCGGGCTGGGAATCATTCGTCGGGCGCAGTCCAACACAATCGCCATTTCGGATGCTGTCGATAGGGCGCTCGTAAAGCTCAACCGTCGGCTCGACGATGGGGAGGTCATCAAGGTCTCGGACGACGCCACCTTCATCCGGGGTTCGGTGCGCGAAGTCGTAACCAGCCTCGGCATTGCGGTCGTCGTCGTGTTCGCCGTGATCTACCTGTTCATGGGGTCTCTGCGCGCGACACTGATACCGGCTGCCGCCATTCCTGTGGCGCTTATCGGTACCATCGCAGCGATCTGGCTGATCGGTTTCTCGATCAACATCCTGACTCTCCTGGCCTTGGTGCTGGCGACCGGCATGATCGTCGACGATGCGGTTGTCGTGATCGAAAACGTCCACCGCCACCGGTCTCTGGGACTAAAACCGCTCGCCGCCGCGGTCGTAGGCACCCGTCAGGTGTTCTTCGCCGTGATCGCCACGTCGGCAACGCTGATCTCGGTCTTCCTGCCCATCGCCTTCCTGCCGTCGAACGCCGGGCGCCTCTTTACCGAATTCGGCATCGTTCTCGCCATCGCAGTCGCAATTTCGTCCTTCGTCGCGCTGTCGCTATGCCCGTTGCTGGCGTCGCGCCTGCCTGCGGGAAAAGAGGGAGTAGGCGCCGGCCAGCCTGGCCCGCTCCGGAAGCTCGGCAGCCGGCTGCAGCGCATCTATATGCGTTTCCTCGATTTCACGCTTTCGGCCCGATTGCTGGTGGTCGGCGGAACAGCAGCGGCAGCGACCGTCGCTGTCGTGCTGTTCCCAACCATCAAGGAAGAGCTGCTGCCGCGCGAAGACAGGGGTGCGCTATACATCATGCTCCAGGGGCCGGACGGGGTCGGGCTCGATTATATGGACAGGCAGGCGGCCAAGGTGGAGGCCATTCTGAGGCCGCTACAGGACAAGGGCGAGATCGGAAACGTCATGTCGATCGTCGGACGCTGGGATCTCAATCGCGTGTGGGTCGTCGCTCCGCTTGCCCCATGGGCGGAACGCACGCGCAGCCAGGCACAGATCGCGCTCGAGCTGCGCCGCCCGCTGAGACAGATTACCGGCGCGCATGTGCGGTTGCGCCAACCCAACAGTCTCAACCTGCGCCGCTCCGGCGGACGGCTCGAATTCGCGCTGACCGGATCGAACTACAGGGACCTTGCCGCTGCCGCGGACGATTTCCGCGAAGCGATGCATAAACGCCTGCCGCAGTTCGAAGATCCGGAAGTCGAGTTCCAGCAGACCCAGCCACAGATCTCGATCAAGGTCGACCGGCGGCGCGCGGAAGATCTCGGCGTGCCGGTAGACGGCATCGCCAACACGCTGCGGGCGATGGTCGCCGGCTACAAGGTCGCGGAGCTCAATGTCAACGACCGCTCGATTCCGGTGATTCTGGAATCGGCATCCGGCGCCATCGACGATCCGGGCGACCTCCGAAATCTGTTCGTCTCAACGGCGAAGGGCGAACTCGTACCGCTTTCCTCCTTCGTCACGCTCGAAGAAGTCGGGGTTGCTGCCGAGCTTGACCGGACCGCCCAGAAACGCGCGGTAGAAATCGACACACCGCTTCCCGCCAGCTACCCGATGAAAAAGGCGATGGCCGAGGTCCAGGCGATTGCCGACGACATCCTGCCGCCCGGGATCGATATCCGTTTCCTGCGAGAGGCCGCGACTCTGGAAGAAACCTCGAACGAGGTCGCGATCACCTTCGGCATCGCCGTTCTCGTCGTGCTGCTGGTGCTGGCGGCGCAGTTCGAAAGCGTGCTGAGCGCCATGGTGATCATTCTGACGGTGCCCTTCGGGCTCGCCGCCGCAATTTTTGCACTCAAACTGACAGGCGGCTCGCTTAACATCTACAGCCAGATCGGGCTGATCATGCTGGTCGGGCTGATGGCCAAGAACGGTATTCTTGTCGTCGAGTTCGCCGACCAGCTGCGCGACCGGGGACATTCGGTCATGGAAGCGGTGCGCGAGGCCGCCATGACGCGCCTGCGTCCCGTGATCATGACCATGCTGTCGACCGTTTTCGGCGCCCTGCCCCTGATCCTGAGTTCCGGTCCCGGCGCGGAGGCACGGGCCGCCATCGGCTGGATCGTCTTCGGCGGTCTCGGGATCGCCACGATTTTTACGCTGGTGCTGATCCCGATTATCTACAGCCTGCTGGCGCCGCTGGCGCCGGCCCGCGCGCATGCAGGCATCCGGCTGGACCGGCAGCTGAGGGAGGCGGAGGCGACGACCGAACTCTCCGGCGCGCCCGAAGCAGTGCAGGCTGGTGCAGCGGAATAGCTACTTCGTCTCTTCGAGCCCTTCGGGCTTCCCGACCACCACGACAGTGAGCTTGCCGGGATTTAACAGGCGTTTGGCGACCCGCTTGATGTCTGCAACCGTCACAGCGTCGATCAGTTTCGCGCGCCTGCCGATATAATCGATGCCGAGCCGGTTGATCTGCACCGCAACGAGAAGGCCCGCGATCCGGCGGTTGGAATCGAGCCTTAAAGGGAAAGAACCGTTGATATAGGTCTTCGCCGAGGCGAGTTCCTTTTCCGTAACGCCGTGCTCGGCCATCCTCGTCCATTCGGCACGAATGATATTCAGCGATTCCGCAACGCGCGCGTTCGCCGTACCGACACCGCCCATATAGAGCGCCGTATGCTCAAACGGGCTGAGATAGGAATAAACCGAATAGGCCAGGCCGCGCTTTTCGCGAACTTCCTCCATCAACCGGCTTGAAAAACCGCCGCCGCCGAGGATCCGGTTCATCACATAGGCCGCATACCAGTCGGGATCGTTCCGCCTGACGCCCTCCTGACCGAACAGGACGACGCTTTGCGGCACGTCGTGTTTCACGACAATTACCTTGCCGGGATTCGACGGCGCGACATTGGCGACTTTCGACGCCGGGCGCGACGCGGGCAGGCGCCCAAAAACCTCGTCGAGCCGGCGCGAGAGTTCCGCCGCGCCGATGTCGCCCGACACGCCGATCACAAGCCCTTTCCGGACGAAATGCCGGGAAGCAAAATCCTTCAGGTCGGGGACGGAGATGGCCTTGATCGACTCGATTGTTCCATCGCCGGGACGTCCGTAAGGGTGTTCCGGAAAGACCGTCCGGTACCAGGTGCGGACGGCGATGGTATCGGGGTCTTCCTGGGCAGCCCGGAGGCGAACGACAAGCTGCGAGCGGATTCTTTCAACGGGTTCAGGGTCGAAACGCGGGCTGTTAACCGCGAGAGCCAGAAGCCGGAAAGCCTCATCCCGATTGGCGGAGAGTGTCCTCAGATTGCCGCGAAACGTATCGGTGTTCGCGCTGAAACCCAGCCTGATGGAATTGTCCTCCAGGCGGCGCTGAAAGGCCTGCGAGTCCAGGTCGCCCGCGCCCTCATCCAGCAGGGCGGCGAGCATGCGGGCCCGCCCTTCCTTCCCCTGCGGGTCGTGTGATGTGCCCGAGCGCCAGGCGAAGCTGAACGAGATCACCGGGACCGAGCTGTCCTTCACAAGCCAGGCCTCGATCCCGCGCGGGCTGACCACGCGCTCGATGTCCATCGCTTGGACCGTGCCGACGCCGGACAGCACAATGGCAGAAACGACGAGCGCCTTGACGAAAGCAATCGGGCGAAACATGGCTCAGCCCTCCTTCCGCTCGGCGGGAAGCAGGACACTTGTGACGGCCCGGCGCGATCGAAAAACCTTCCGCGCCGCCGCGTCGACTTCCGCCCGGGTTACAGCCTGTATCCGCTCGGGCCATGCCTCCACATCCTCGACCGTTCGTCCGGTCGTCAGCGCGCGACCGAAAATATTGGGCGCAGCCCTGAGCGAATCGCGGGCAAAGATCGCCCGCGCCGCCATAGCCTTCTTTGCGCGCGCCAGTTCGTCTTCGGTGATGCCGTCACGCAACAGCTTCTCGATTTCGCCTTTCAGTGCGGCTTCGGCTTCTTCCAGGGTCTTGCCGGGACGCGGCGAAATCGAGACTCCAAAGCTTCCGAGATCGTAATTTTCGGATGAATACCAGGCGCCGACCGAGGCGGCGACGCCCTGGTTGACGACCAGTTCGCGATAGAGACGCGTCGTGGCCCCACCATCGATGATGCGTTCCAGGACCTGCAGCGCGTAGGCCTCGTTACCTTCCGCGGTGCGATAGCTGGGCGCCAGCCATGTTCTCGACCAGCTGGGCTGGCGCACTCGAGGACTGCGCAGTTCCACCAGCCTGTCTGCGTGGTGCGCAGGTTCCGCCACCCTCTTCCGCACGATCTCCGGCCCGCGTTCGAGAATGCCGTAATATTTCTCGGCCAGCGGCCGCAACTCCTGCGCATCGATATCGCCGGCAACGACCAGAATCGCGTTATTGGGGGCGTAGAACTTTCGGTAGAAAGCCAGCGCGTCTTCAGTCGTCAGCTGCTCGATTTCGTGCTTCCAGCCGATCACCGGCATCCCGTAAGGATGATTCAGATAAAGCGCCGCGCTGGCGGCCTCGTACAGTTGCGAGCCGGGATTGTTGTCGACACGCGATCGCCGCTCTTCCAGCACCACATCGCGCTCCGGCAGGACTTCCCTGTCGGTCAGGACAAGATTGCGCATCCGGTCGGCTTCCATCCGCATGACGAGTTCCAGCCTGTCGCGCGCGACAGTCTGGAAATAGGCGGTATAGTCTTGGCTGGTGAAGGCGTTATCCCGCCCCCCGTTGCGCGCGACGATCTTTGAAAATTCGCCCGGGGGTATCGTCTTCGTGCCCTTGAACATCAGGTGTTCGAGAAAATGCGCGATCCCGGACTTGCCTGCGGGCTCGTCCGCCGCCCCGACCCGGTACCACACCATGTGAGCGACGACCGGCGCGCGCCGGTTGGTCACCACGACAACCTGCATCCCGTTGGACAGCATGAAAGTCTCGGGATTGAATACCGCTGCGCGGACGGGAGCCGATAAAGCGGACGCAATCAATGCGACCGTCAGCGCTGTCAGACATATCGTAAGTTTCGGGATTCGCCTGCGCGTCAGAATCATCGCCGCCTCCTTGCCGGTAATAGCCGATGACATCCACGGCCCGTATTTCAGGGGCCGCAGCACAGTTCGAAATATGGCTCTACGCCAGCGTAATGCAAGAGAATCCGGGCGGTCTCAAGGTAAGTTGTTTTAAGATTTCAGAAGGCTGGTCCCGCAAGGGCTATCAGAAGATGCCTTCCAGCCAGCCCTTTTCCTTGCGCTGGATCACCGGAACGTTCCCCTTGCTAACCGGGTCGCCCATCGCACGGGCGCTGCGGATCCGGCGTGATTCCTTTTCCGCATCGACGATAGTGCCGGGTTGTGGCTTTTCCTGCCAGAAAAGCAGCCTGCGCGTGAAACTCTCCGACTCTTCGGCCAGCGCCGTGCTTTCCTGATTGACTTTCTGCCGGATGGAGGGATCAACGTTTACCGCGCCGGCCTTCGCCAGTATCGCGGCCTCCCCCCTGGTGAAGCGGCCTGAACTGACAGCCTCCTGCATACCCGTCTGTTCGGGACGGCTACTGTTACGCAGCAGAATGGTCTTCGCCTGCTCGCGTGGATTGAGCTCCTGCGGGCGTTCCGCACCCGGCGCCGGCGATCGGAGTCCGAAATCGGGCGGAATGCTCAAAGGCGCGCGCGAAACAACCTCAAACTCGTCAGGGGCCTGTATCTTGAGACCGGCGACGCTTTTCGCGGCTTCGCATCCCGTGAGCGCCGCAAGGGCGACGATCACTGCTGAAATGACTATCGGTTTCGGCATCATCTGCGAAAAATCCTTCAAGTGCCTATTATGGCTTCTTCTCGAGCGATTTCAAGGAATCGAGAATCAGGAGCACGACACCGACAGTAATCGCAGAATCCGCCACGTTGAATGCCGGCCAGTGCCAGTCCCCGATATGGAAATCGAGAAAATCCACAACTGCGCCGTACAGGATACGATCAATAACATTTCCCAGCGCGCCCCCCGCCACCAGTCCCAGCGCGACCGACAGGAGCCGAGTCTCGGCGAAACGCATCCAGATCAGCAAGGCGACTGCAATCAGGACCGCGAATACGATCAGGGCCCACCGGGACCAGTCGGGCGCTTCATTGAAAATGCCGAAACTGACCCCGCGGTTGTAGACCAGCACCAGCGAAAAGAAATCGAACACCGGAATCCGCTGCGGCGGATTCATCACAGCCGTCAGGATCCACCACTTGCTGAGCTGATCGAGAACGATCGTTACAATCGCGGCCAGGCCGCCCATTGCGAAGGGGGAGCGCGTGAGCATGGGCAAGCTAAGCAAGTGCAGCGGTTACTCCGCCGCCATCCCCGTTTCCGACACGGCGTCGGCGCATCGATGGCAAAGCTCGGGATGACCGTCCGCCGCCCCCACTTCGGGGAGAACTTTCCAGCAGCGGGCGCATTTCTCTCCCGCGGCCAGCGCAACCGTTACGGCAACACCCGAAACATCGTTGAGCGTGAAAGCGTCGTCAGGGGCGGATCCGTCGGCGAACGAAGCTGCCGAGGTAATACAAAGATCGGCAAGGTCGATATCCTTCAGCGTGGTACGGTCGGCCGCATCCTCGACGTAAATCGAGACCGTAGCGGCGAGACTCGAACCAATCCTCTTCTCCGCGCGCTCGATCTCCAGCGCACCAGTCACCACGCGACGGAGCGCACGAACGCGCTGCCATCTGGCGCCGAGAGCATCGTCCCGCCAGCCAGCCGGAATTTCCGGGAACAGATTCAGGTGCACGCTTTCGGCGCCGGAATCGTCGGGATAGCGGGTGAGCCAGGCTTCTTCCGCCGTAAAGCAGATGATCGGCGCCAGCCACCTGGCGAGCGTATCGAACAGGATATCCAGTACCGTCCTGGCCGCCCGGCGCTCCGGATCGTCGCCTCTGTTGCAGTAGAGCGTGTCCTTCCGGATATCGAAATAGAACGATGACAGCTCTACCGCGCAGAAATTATGCAGCGCGGTAAACATGGCGTGGAAGTCATAGGCCGCGCAGCTCTTGCGGACCAGCACGTCCAGTTCAGCCAGCCGGTGCAGGATGAACCGTTCAAGTTCCGGCATGGAAGCCGGTTCGACGCGCTCGGACTCGGAAAAATCCGCCAGGTTACCCAGCAGGTAGCGCAGCGTATTGCGCAGCCGGCGATAGGCGTCCGCCTGATGCTTGAGGATCTCCGGCCCGACTTTCAGGTCGTCCGAATAATCCGACGCCACGACCCAGATGCGGAGGATGTCCGCCCCGTACTGTTTCAGCACGTCCTGGGGAGCGACCGTGTTGCCGAGCGATTTCGACATTTTCACGCCCTGCTCCGCCAGCACGAAACCGTGGGTCAGCACGCCCTCATAGGGCGCCCGGCCGCGTGTGCCGCAGGATTCGAGCAGCGACGAATGGAACCAGCCTCGATGCTGGTCCGACCCTTCGAGATACAGGTCGGCAGGCCATTTCAGATCGTCGCGCTTCTCCAGCAAGAAACTGTGGGTCGAGCCGGAATCGAACCAGACATCGAGAATGTCACGAACCTGGTCGTAGTCATCAGCATCGTAATCGTTACCGAGGAAACGCGCCTTCGCGCCATCGGCGAACCAGGCATCCGCGCCTTCCTGCTCGAAGGCGGCGGCGATGCGCTCGTTGACCGCCTCGTCCTTCAGAACTTCGCCGTCGGATTTCCTGACGAAGACTGATATCGGCACGCCCCAGGCGCGCTGGCGCGACACCACCCAGTCGGGCCGGTCGGCGATCATACCGCGCAGCCGCGCCCTGCCCTGCGGCGGGTAGAATGCGGTGTCCTCGATCGCGGCCAGCGCTTTGCTACGCAGACCGCCTTCACCCGCCGCGTCACCCATGGAGATGAACCATTGCGGCGTATTGCGGAAGATCACCGGTGTCTTGGAGCGCCAGCTATGCGGATACTGATGCTTGAGACGGCCACGCGCCGCCAGTGCGCCAGCGTCGCGCAGGGCGGCGATGACGGCCTCATTGGCGTCGCCCTTCTTTCCCTTGTCGTTAATGACGCGCTTGCCGGTGAAACCGGGCGCTTCTTCCGTATAGGAACCGTCCGCGTCGACCGTATAGGGGATGTAGGTATCGATGCCGCGCGCGGTCAGCGCGCCCATGCAGTCCATCCAGATTTCGAAGTCGTCGCGCCCGTGGCTCGGCGCGGTATGAACGAACCCGGTACCCGTATCGTCGGTGACATGATCGCCGTCGAGCAACGGCACGGCGAAATCGTACCCGCAAGCCAGGCCCTTGAGCGGATGGTCGCACAGCAGGTCCGCCAGCATTTCCGCGGAGACATCCGCCAGCCGCGCGCAATTTTCGACGCGCGACTGCTTCATCATGGAGTCGGCGAGGCCGTCAGCGAGGATCAGCTTTTCCCCGGCCTGCACCCAGTTATCCTCCGGCGCGCTCGTTACCTCATAGAGCCCGTACCCGATCCGCGACGAGTACGAAATCGCCCGGTTACCGGGTATGGTCCACGGGGTCGTCGTCCAGATCACGATCTTTGCGCCCGTAAACGCGCCCTCGCCCTCGCGAACCGGAAACTTCACCCAGATCTGGTCCGACTCGTGGTCGTGATATTCGACCTCGGCCTCGGCCAGCGCAGTGCGCTCGACGACGGACCACATGACCGGCTTCGAACCGCGATAGAGCTGGCCCGAGGTCGCGAACTTCATGAGTTCGCGGGCGATCTGCGCCTCCGCGTCGAACGTCATGGTCAGATAGGGCTTCTTCCAGTCGCCGATCACGCCGAGACGCTGGAATTCCTCGCTTTGCACGCCGACCCAGTGATCGGCGAATTCGCGGCATTCCTGGCGGAACTCGTTGATCGGCACCTCGTCCTTGTTCTTCCCCGCCGACCGGTATTTTTCCTCGACCTTCCACTCGATGGGCAGGCCATGGCAGTCCCAGCCGGGCACGTAGTTGGCGTCCCTGCCCAGCATCTGCTGCGAGCGGTTGATCACGTCCTTGAGAATCTTGTTCAGCGCGTGGCCGATATGCAAATTGCCGTTGGCGTAGGGCGGCCCGTCATGCAGGACGAATTTCTCCCGCCCGGCGGCGGCCTCGCGCTGCCGGCGATAGAGGTCCATCTTTTCCCACCGTTCCAGAATGCCGGGCTCGCGCTCCGGCAGAGAGCCCCGCATCGGAAACTCCGTCTTCGGCAGGAAAACCGTATTCTTGTAATCGGTAGCCATATCGAGCTCTTTCTATGCCGCATCCACGGCGGCGGCATCGGGCAGCGCGTTGGCCGCCCCTGCTACTATGCCCTCAAGGGCGAAACGCGCGGCGTCGCAATCGGCAGCGATCTGCGCACGTATGGCGTCGATGCCATCGAACTTCATTTCCGGCCGGATGAAATCCGCAAATGCGACACGTAGCGTCCTGCCGTATAAATCTCCCTCGAAATCGAACAGGTTGACCTCTACCGTCACGCTTTCGCCGTCGAATGTCGGCCTGCGACCGACATTGACCACGCCGCGCCGCCAGTCGGTTTTTTCGCCGTCGACGATACCAACCCAGACGGCATAAACACCCAGAAGCGGCATGAGGTAATCGCCCGGATCGACATTCGCGGTCGGAAAGCCGATCTGCCGCCCGCGCTGGTCCCCGGACATCACCACGCCTTCGACTTCCCAGGGACGACCGAGTAATGTCGCCGCTTGGCATACATTGCCGGCACGCAGCCGGTCGCGGATCGCGGTCGACGAAAAGACCGCTCCGTCTCCGCCGCCAACGGCCGATACCACCGACACGCCGAAACCGTTGCGGTCTCCGGCCTCCCGAAGCATCCCGATATCCCCGCCGCGTCCCCGGCCGAACACGAAATTGTACCCGGCGACGACATGCCGTACGCCAAGCGCTTCCGCCAGCACATCATCGACAAATTCTTCTGCTGAGATCTCCGCGAAACTGCGGTCGAACGGAATCAGAAACAACACGTCGACGCCCAGTGCGGCGATGTGGCGCGCCTTGGTCTCGCCCGGCGTCAATTCGAACGGATCGGCGTCGGCCTGAAAAAAACGTCTTGGATGCGGGTCGAACGTCATGACAGCCGAGGGCACGTCCAGGTCCCGCGCCTTCTCGACCGCCCCCGCAATCACCGACCGGTGCCCCGGATGCACCCCGTCGAAATTGCCGAGGGCGACCGCCGCACCGCGGGCGGAGGCCGGGACGGCTGTATGGCTGCGAACGATTTCCATGGTGGCGGTTTCCTAAACAGGGCGGCTTCCCAAGTCAAACGGCATATCAGGCTGCATACAGAGCCCGCCGCCCGCACAGCCATTCTACAACATTTTACCGATCGTTAAGGCGCCCCCGATATGTTTTGGGAAACGATTGCAGATACAATTGCATCAATCCGGTGCCATACAGGGTTTTTGTCCTCTATGGCGCCATTTTACGGAGCGCAGGCGGGTATTCGCACCAAAATCCCGTAATCTGGAGGATGAAGGTTGATTTATTCGGAACAAGAGGATGAGGCGAGAAGATTCGCGGAAGACGCCATCGCCGAAATGGATGCCGTCAAGGTCGCCGCAACCCCGCCGAATTTCGCCATCTGGTACGATCACGTATCCGGGCGGAATCCAGCTCTCTCCCGAATCCTTGACCAGGTACGCACCAAGAACATCCCGCTGACAGAAGACCGAAACCGGGAAATTTTCGGACGCTACAGCTCATTTGCCGAGGCTGAAGGCGAAACCGGGTCGACTGACCAGGTGGATGCGATCGCGGCCGAAATCGCGGAAGCCCTGAGCGATGTCGGAAAAAGCACGGAAAAGTATGGGGATGCCCTGGCCAGCGCATCCGGATCGCTCGACAGTGCCCAGAGCAATGACAACAAGGCAGCCATCATCAAATCGATCCTGTCTGAAACCCGCGCGATGGACAATCGCGTCAAGGAGCTCCAGGACAGGATGCAGGAATCCCAGGATGAGATCGCGCAGCTCCGCGAAAACCTGGAACTCAGCAAAAAGGCGGCCCTGACCGACGGGCTGACCGGGCTTGCCAACAGACGCAGTTTCGACGAAACGCTGACGACAATGTCCGAAGCAGCACGCGCCGAAGGGACTTCGCTGGCCCTTGTGATCGCAGACGTCGACCACTTCAAAAATTTCAACGATGTCTACGGGCATCAGATGGGGGATCAGGTTCTCCGGCTGGTCGGTCAGACTCTCAAGAATGGTACGAAGGGCCGAGACGTGGCGGCTCGCTATGGCGGAGAGGAATTCGCGCTGATCCTGCCGGAGACAAACCTGAAGGGCGCCGCCGCGGTCGCGGAAAATCTGCGTCAAACGCTCGCGTCACGCAAAATCGCGAAAAAAGGCGCCGCCGAGACGATAACCTCCGTCACGATGTCGTTCGGCGTTACGGAATATCTGTTCGGCGAGTCGCTCGAACAGTTTATCGCCCGGGCGGACGCGCATCTCTATTTTGCCAAACAGTCCGGTCGGAACCAGGTCAGCGCCGGCATGAACGAGCCGCAGATCAGAAAAGCGAGCTAACGAAAATCCTGTCGCCGCGGGTGGCGGCGTTTCATACTCCGCCCATGTTTGTCCTGTTTACCGATTTCGGCCTCACCGGGCCTTATGTGGGCCAGATGAAAGCCGTTTTGGCGTCTAAGGCACCGGGCGTCCCGGTCATCGATCTGATGCACGATGCGCCGGCCTTCGATGCGAAGGCTTCCGCCTATCTTCTTGCCGCCATAACCGACCGCTTTCCGGAGAGCGCCATATTCGTCTGCGTTGTCGATCCGGGCGTCGGCAGCGACCGCATGCCGCTCGTCGTCGAAGCAGACGGCAAGCGCTTTGTCGGACCCGACAACGGTCTCTTCTCGATTCTCATACGCCGCGCCGCCGCGCCTTCCGCACTGGGTATAGGCTGGCAGCCGAAGGACCTGTCGGCAAGCTTTCACGGGCGCGATCTTTTCTGCCCGGTGGCCGCGATGCTAATGCACGGCGAAACCGTATCTGGAGAGGCTGTCGATACAGGCGCCGTCGACCGGGCCGACTGGCCCGACGACCTGTCGGAAATCGTCTATATCGATGCCTATGGCAATGCCATGACAGGATTTCGGGCGGAAAAACTTTCGGACGAGGCTGTCCTGGAAGCAGCGAACAGAAAATTTACGCGAGCCCGGACTTTTTCCGATGTAGCGCCAGGAGACGCCTTCTGGTACGAAAATTCCAACGGCCTCGTGGAAATCGCGGTTAATTGCGGCCGCGCCGACAGGCTCGGGCTTGTCATCGGCGCCCCCGTCACTATATCGGATGCCGCGTAGAGGCCCTGTCAGAGGGATGTAACGGAAAAGACTGTGTCTGCTGTCGTAAACGCCATAACGGATTTTCGGCTCCGTCCGGAAGGCCGGATTTTTGTCGCCGCCTTTGCTGCAGCAGCGCTGCTGCTTTTTCTCCTGGCCGATTTTCTGGGATGGATCGGCGTGATCCTGACGGTCTGGTGCGTCTTCTTCTTCCGCGACCCCGACCGCGTGACGCCAGTCGAGGCAGGTCTCGTGATTTCTCCCGCAGACGGCGTGGTGCAGGAAACCGTGCTGGCCATTCCGCCGCCTGAACTGCATATGGGCGAAACGCCCATGAAGCGGGTCGGCATCTTCATGAATGTGTTCGACTGTCATGTGAACCGCAGCCCGGTGGACGGCACGATCGTCGCCTCCGCTTACCGGCCGGGCGCTTTCCTGAACGCGGAACTCGACAAGGCAAGCGAAGACAACGAACGCCGCGCGATCCATATCCGGACCGATGGCGGTACCGATATCGCCGTCGTGCAGATCGCCGGCCTCGTCGCGCGCCGGATTATCTGCTGGACGCCGGACGGCCACGAGCTCAAGGCCGGCGAACGGTACGGCATGATCCGGTTCGGCAGCCGCGTTGACGTCTATCTGCCGCAATCGGCGCGCGTACTCGCGGTCGCCGGCCAGCGCGCCGTATCCGGCGAAACCGTTCTTGCGACCCTTGAAGGCGACAGCGAAACCGACCGCGCAGGAGAAATACGCTAATGTCGCGCCCTCCCCGCAACAGGAGACGTCGCCGACTGCGCCGCGAATCTCTTAACCGGCTCCTGCCCAACGCCCTGACCATGCTTGGGCTGTGCGCCGGCCTGAGCGCGATCCGGTTCGGGTTCGACGACCGCTGGCAGGCCGGCGTTCTGCTGATCGCTGCAGCGGCGCTGCTCGATACGCTAGACGGCCGAATGGCACGCCTGATGGGTGGGCCCACCGAGTTCGGCGGCCAGCTCGACTCGCTGGTAGACGCCATCGCCTTTGGCGTCGCCCCGGTCATGTTGATGTATCTCTGGTCTCTTGACGGCGCCGGCGGGCTGGGATGGGCGGTGACCATGCTGTTCGCCGTCTGCTGCGTCCTGCGGCTCGCCCGGTTCAACGTCGCCTCGGCGGAAAACAAGCTGCCCGCCTGGGCCGGCAGCTATTTCAGCGGCGTTCCTGCGCCCGCCGGAGCGGGGCTCGCCCTTCTGCCACTGATCCTCGGGGTGGAGACGGGCTGGACGTGGCTGCAGTCGCCGTGGCTGACCGTTCCATGGATTTTCGCGGTCGCCATCCTGATGATCAGCTGGATCCCGACCTGGTCGTTCAAGCGTATCCGCGTCCCCAATAACCGTGTCACAATCGCCATGGCGGTTGTCGCCGCGTTCGCTGCCGCAATGTTTGCCGAACCATGGCTAAGCCTGTCGGGACTTATTCTCGCCTACGCGCTGACAATCCCGTTTTCCGTCATTGCCTATCGCAGACGTGAGGCGGAAGAAGCGTCCGCGTCGCCCGCAACGAACGACCCGGATCCCGAATCGGCTGAAAGGCCTTAAGAGCCTTTTCCGGAAAGGTCCTGTCTTAGCTCGGCAATTTCCGCCCTTAGCCGGGCGATTTCCGACGACACCAGGCGCGTGTCCTTGTCGATAATGGTTTCCACCGCCTCCACAGTCTGCCCGGCCTCTTCGGCGTGCAGCGTCTGCATCGAATCGACGATGATGGCGATAAACAGGTTCAGGACGGTGAAGCTGGAAACGATGATAAACGGCACAAAGAAGGCCCAGGCATAGGGGAATTTTTCCATCACCGGACGGACAATCCCCATCGACCAGCTTTCCAGCGTCATGATCTGAAACAGCGAATACATCGATTCCCCGATCGTACCGAACCAGGCAGGGAATTCGCCGCCGAACAGCTTGGTGGCGATCACGGCGAACACATAGAAGATCAGTATCAGCAATGCGCCGATTGCGCCGATCCCCGGCACCGCCTTCAGCAGCGCCGTGACGACCCTCCGAAGGCGCGGCACGCCGGACACAAGCCTGAGCGCCCGCAACACCCTGAGCGCCCGCAATACGCCGAACTGCTCGCTGGCCGGAACCAGCGCGACAGCGACAATGATGAAATCGAAAACGCCCCAGGGGTCGCGAAAAAACGCCAGCCCGTGTGCGTACATACGGAGCGCCAGCTCGGCGACGAAGATCCACAGAATAATGTGATCGATCATCACCAGCGTACCGCCAATCGACTGCATGACGGAGGGCGACGTCTCAAGGCCCAGAATAACGGCATTTATGCCGATCAGCCCGAGAACCGGATAGCGGAAGCGGGTGCTCTCCACCAGATCTCGAAGGCGGGCGCGGTGATCCTGTCGACCGGCGGCCAGGGCGTCTTGAGCCATACGAAAAGAAACCTGCAATACGAACAAATGACGGGAAGGTATTTAGGCGCGGCAAGCGGCGCTGACAACGGGGATCGGAAAATCACAGCTTGTTTAATTGCATTTTCGGTACGACTCACCAGACTCATGAAGTAATTTGCGGTAGCGAATTTCGCCGTTTCCGGAGAATCGGGATGCGCCGTTTCATACTGACCCTGTTAGCGATTTGCGTCTTCACCGGCCCATTGTCCGCCGTCGAATCGCCGCGCTCGATCAATTGGGACGACCTGGTCCCGAAGGACATCGACTATCCACCGGACCCTCTGGCGAATATGTCGGACCGGCAGCAGGACGATATCGGATACCTGTTCCGTCTCCGCGCCATTTTGAAACGGCCCGGATTCGACAAAATCGGCGAGCTCGCCAGCGAAGCTGAAGAAATCGAGCGCGCCCTGCGCGATGCCGGTGTCGATGTCGATGGGCTTATCGTCAAGCTGCGCGCCTGGGAAGCGGAGCGGGACCGCATCGACGGCCTCGTCGTGAAGGACCTCGACGGCAAGATGGTCAGAATTCCGGGCTACGTCCTGCCGCTGGAATATAGCGGCAAGAAGATCAAGCAGTTCATGCTGGTGCCTTTCGTCGGCGCCTGCATCCACGTCCCGCCGCCGCCGCCGAACCAGATCGTGCATGTCGAAGTCCCGGAAGGCTTCGAGGATTCGGGCATGTTCGCACCGGTTTACGTTACCGGACGCATGAAGACCGTCGGCATCGAATCGCGCTCGATGTTTCTGAAGGACGGCAACGTCGATGTGCGCTACGGGTACGTCCTGGACGGGCTGAAGATAGAGAAATACGAAAACCGGCCGCCCGGAAATTAATACCGGTCGTTAATTCCGGTCATTAATTCCGGACCGTCATCCCGTCCGCCAGCGACATGCGATAGGCGCGCCAGCCTGGAAGCACCCCGGCCGCGCATCCCGCGACAACGATCGAGGCCAGCACCGCCAGTTCGCGCAGATCGGGCGCACCGAAATCGAGAAACAGCCCGTAGCGGGCATCCACATAGCCGCGCAGCGCAAACAGCGCCGCATGCGCCAGCGCATATCCAGCGACAACGCCGCAAGCGGTCAGCGCACCCGCCTCTGCCACCAGCAGCCCAAGGATCGTCGACGGTCGCGCACCGACGGAGCGCAAGATCGCCATCTCGCGCCTTCGCTCTCCCAGCGCCGTCAGAATTACCGTCATCATGCCAAGAAGCGCCGTCGCTACCACCATCAGCGAAACCGCGCCGAGAGCAGTCTCCGCCGTTCCCACGAGCTGCCAGAGCTGCTGCAGGGCAACCCCGGGCAACACGGCGGATAGCGGTTCCGCACGATATTCGTTGATAAAGCGCTGCAGGCGGAATACCGAAAGCCGTGACTTCAGCCCGACGAGTGCAGCCGTCACCGATTTCGGCGTCAACGACATCTGTCGCACGTCCTCTGCAGATACATTTCGCTCCCGTTGCCGCGTGCCCGACTTCCAGTCGACATGGATCGCCTCGATGGCCTCGAGACTGACATGAACGGTCCGGTCGACCGGCGTACCGGTCCTTGCGAGTACGCCGGATATCCTGAACGGCTTGTCGTCGTGCCTGGCGAAGGAGAAGGCGCCGACGCCATGCGCGACCACCAGCGGGTCGCCGACCCTGTAACCCAGCGCCTCGGCAACGTCGGTGCCGATCACCGCATCGAACAGATCGTCGAAACGTTTGCCAGCTTCGAAAGACAGGCGCTGTCCGCCGCGAAAACGGTAATGATCGAAATAGGCCGCGTTCGTTCCCATGACCCGGAAACCGCGATGACTGTCGCCAAGCGAGATGGGGATGACCCAGTCGACTTCCGGGTGCGCCGAAATTTCGCGATAGCTGCGCCACGTGATGTTTGCTGTCGCATTGCCGATGCGGAATACGGAATAAAGCAGGAGCTGCACATCGCCCGCCCGTGCGCCGACAATCAGGTCAGTGCCGGATATCGTATCCGCGAAGCTGGCCTTCGCGGCGACACGGATTTTCTCGACGCCGATAAAAAGCGTCACGCTGAGCGCGATCGCCAGCATCGTCAGCAGCGCTGTGGGCCATCGGCTTAGCGCCGAACGGCAGGCAAGGCGGAACATGAGGCTCATGCCGCTCCGCCTCCGACTCTGGCGATGTCGGAAAGATTTTCCACCCTGTCGAAATAAGTGGCGAGCCTTTCGTCGTGGCTGACCATGACAAGGGTCGCGTCTACCGACGATAGCTGTTCGAACAGGAGCTCGATAAAAGCGGTCTGGCTTGCGGGGTCCAGCGCAGAAGTGGGCTCATCTGCCAGGATAATATCCGGCGCGCCGATCAGCGCCCGCGCGGCAGCGACGCGTTGCTGCTGTCCAACGCTCAGCATCGCTGTGGCGCCGTTATGCAGATCGTCGGCCAGCCCCAGCGCCCGCAACAGCCTGCGCGCATTCTCACGCTCGTCCCCGTCACGGCGCGCCTTCGCCCGGCGTTCGGGGGCGAAGCCGAGCGGCAGCAGAACATTGTCCAATACGCTGCCGTAAGGCAGCAGGTTGAACATCTGGAAGACGATACCGACATGCTCTGCCCGAAAGCGATCGCACGCCCGACCGGACAGGCGTGCAATATCAGTTCCGATCAGCTCGATCGTGCCTGCGTCGGGCGTCACGACGCCGGCGAGCAGGCTGAGCAGCGTGGACTTGCCACCGCCTGACGGGCCAGTCAGCAGCAGCCGTTCGCCACGCGCCACTCGTAACCGATCGACACTGAGCGTAAAGCGGCGCTGCCCGGGCCAGGTAAAGCGGACCCCGGACAGGGCAACAATATCTTCACTTGTGACACACGCTTCTGTCAGCGGGTCCTCTCCAGGCTGATTTCCGGTTTCGCCGGCGTCACTTCGTAGGCTTTCTGTCCGTGCGCGCTCAGGACCGTCACGTCGAGTTCCTCCGTGCGTGGAAAGCGCTTCAGATACGGGAAGCCGATACGCCGAATCGCACTGGTATTCTTGCAGGCGAACATGTATTCGGCATGGAATTCATTGTGGTTCCCGTCATGTTTCTCCGCATGGCCATGATGGTGTTTCTCTTTGGCCTCATGGGCATGGTCGTGATGCCTGTTTGCGCCATGACCGTGCTCTTCTTCCCCGGTCACCGCGACCTTCGTCGTCGTCACGCGACATCCGGCCTCTGCGGCAAAGGAGATTATACCGGAAACATCCTTCAATGCTTTCCTGGCTTTCTCCACTGCGGATTTCTGTTCCGCGGTTTTCGGCGCATGCTCGAAACCGACGACATCGGCGCCGGGCGCGATCAATTCCACCGCGACACGTCCGCTCTCGATGGCAATATTGGCTTTTGCATGCCCGTGAACATGGGGAGCCATTTCCCGTTTCGTCTCCTGCGCGAAGGATGGCTGCGGCATTAGAACCAGGCCTGCCAGCGCCAGAACACCTGCCCACCAATCGGATATTACCATCTGTCTGCTCCTCGTATCGCCCGCTGTTATAGATACGTTATGTTATAACATTTTGGAAAAATAGACAGTCAAAACAGCAAAACATGCAAACGGGCATCGCCGTTGACTCTCCGCCCCGTTCCGGATAAGAACAAAACAGGAACATTTTAAAAAACGAGCCTGTCATGACCCGGGATATCCCATCACCGGAACGCCTTCCCTCCCCCTCCTTTCAAGGGCCCAAAAACACGCCTGGCGGAAAAGACCGGCTCGCCGCGCTGCGTCGACGGGTCGGGCGGATCGAACAGGGTTTTCGGCCACAGGGTACCCGTGCCGTTCCGCTCGGCGTGCAGGAGATCGACGCGCGTTTGCCGGCAGGCGGGCTGCTCCCCGGCGCGTTGTACGAAATCGCCCCCGCCGCGCCGCGCGATGCGGGGGCCGCCACCGCCTTCTGCGCGACGCTCGCCGCCCGCTTTCTGAAAGAATCCGACGGCGCGCTACTGTGGTGCCTCAACCCCGCCGTCGCCGATGCGGGCGAGATCTACCCGCCCGCGCTGGCCCGGTTCGGCATCGCGCCCGACCGGCTGGTCGCATTGTGCGCAAGGGACGATGCGACCGTACTGCAGGCGATCGAAGATGCGCTGGCCAGCGGCGCGCCCGCCGCCATCGTCGGCGAGGCCCGCGACGTATCATTAACCGCGAGTCGGCGGCTACAGCTCGCCGCCGGCAAAAGCGGAGTAACACCGATCCTGCTGCGCCCATATGGAGCCGAGCAAACATCCTCAGCGGCTCTGATGCGCTGGCGCGTCGAATCCGCTCCCAGCCGGCCACGAGGCTGGGCAGCGATGCTGGATGAGCCGGGCTTCCCCTGCTGGCAGGCGAACCTGTTCCGCAGCCGGGGCGGCGCGCCCGGCAACTGGACGATGGAGTGGCGCGATGAGACGGGTGATCTCGCTCTGGCTGCCCCGCTTCGCGACCGACAGGCTGAGACCGCCGCCTCTACGGCATGAGGGCGCCTCCCGGCGGGAGGACGGCGCGCTCGTGCTGGCGGCGGAGCAGCGCGCGCGGTTGCAGATTACCGCCGTCAACCGGGCTGCCGAACGCGCCGGCTTCCGGCCCGGCATGACGCTGGCCGATGCACGCGCGATCCTGCCCGGGCTTGCCGTGCGTCCCGCCGATCCAGCCGGCGATGCGAAGGCGCTGGCCCGGCTCGCCCGGTGGTGCGGTCGTTACAGCCCGCTCACTTCTGCCGAAGAAACTTCCGATTCGTATCCCGGCGAGGCACTCGACGCCCCCCGTATCGAAGCAGGCGGCGGAGCCGGCATCTGGCTGGACTCGACCGGTTGCGACCATCTGTTCGGCGGCGAGGAAGCGATGCTGACGGACATGACGGAACGTCTCGGCGAACTCGGCTTCTCCGCGCGAGCGGCCCTGGCCGGCACGCCGGGATGCGCCTGGGCGGTGGCGCGCTATACACCGGACAGGGTCTCGTGGGTCGTCGTGCCGCCAGCTGGGGAGCGCGACGCGCTGTCTCCCCTGCCGGTTACCGCGCTCGGCATCGGCCCGGCGATGGCGGCAGAGTTGCACGGGCTTGGCCTCAAGCGGATCGGCGACGTGTTGGCCCTGCCCCGCGCCTCGCTCGCCGCCCGGTTCGGGGAGACACTACGGGCCAGACTCGATGCCGCGCTGGGCAAAAACGCTGCTGCTGAGCCGGTCTCTCCCTTCCTGCCCGAAGCACCGCTCGCCGCGCGGCTCGCCTTCGCCGAACCGATCGGTACGGTGGACGATATTGCAGCCGCCACGCAACATCTGCTGAAGACGCTGTGCCAGCGACTGGAACGGGCGGGTCAGGGCGCGCGACAGCTCGCGCTGACCGCCTTCCGGCCGGACGGGTCCACGGCACGCCTCGTCATCGGCACGGGACGGGCGAACCGCGATCCTGACCGGCTGTTCCTCCTGTTCGCCGAACGGCTGGCGGAAATCGACACAGGCTTCGGAATCGACGAGATAACTCTCGCCGCCATCCACCACGAATCCACAAGCCCTGCCCAGACCGGTCTCGGCAGCGAGCGAGCCCGGGCGGAGTCGCTTGATGCGCTGATCGACCTGCTGGCCAACCGGCTGGGGCCACAGACGGTACGGCGGCCTGCCCTGCGCGAAAGCCACCTGCCGGAACGCGCGGCGGGTCTTGTCCCTTCGTCCGAAGCCTCCCTGTCATCCGCAGATGCGCGCTCTCCCAATCCACGACCGGTCCGCCTGCTGCGCCCGCCGGAGCCGGTCGAGACCGTTTCGGAGGAACCCGACGGTCCGCCGCATCTGTTCCGCTGGCGCCGCGTGCTGCACCGCGTGATCCTGTGCGAGGGCCCGGAACGCATCGCCCCCGAATGGTGGCGGGAGGAAAAAACGGAGGCCGGCATCCGCGACTATTTCCGGGTCGAAGACGATGGCGGCGGCCGTTTCTGGCTCTACCGCGAGGATTGCGGCGAGGTTCCTCGACCCTGGTTCCTGCACGGGCTGTTTGGATGATAGCAAATTGCTAGCAATATATGATAGCATAATGCATGCAATTTGCCTGCAAAGGAGAATTCCATGGCCAACCTGACGATCCGCAATCTCGACGACGATGTGGTGGAACGCCTCAAGCAACGGGCGAAGGACAACGAGCGCTCGCTTGAAGCGGAGGTTCGCGTCCTGCTCGCCGAGGCCTCGCAACGCCCCTCACGCAAGGCCTTCATCGCGATGGCTAAACGTATCGCCGCCATGACGCCCGAAGGCGTCAAACAGACCGACAGCACGGAACTGTTACGCGAGGATCGCGACAGATGACCCTCGTCGTCGATGCGAGCGTGGCATTGAAATGGCTCTTTCCGGAAGAGCTCAGCGATGAAGCGTATCGGCTGCTCCAGTCGGAAGAACCGCTGGTCGCACCGGACCTTATCATTGCGGAGGTAACGAATATCGCCTGGAAGAAACTGACCAGAAACGAAATTACGTATCAGCAGGCTCATACCATTGCCTCCGGAATTCGTCACAATGATATAGCCCTTGTTTCTACGACGACGCTAAACGAACGCGCGCTTGAAATTGCCTCAACCCTGAATCATCCGGTTTACGACTGCCTCTATATTGCATGCGCGGAAGAGACAAAGACGGCTGTCGTTACCGCCGACCGCCGTCTCTACCGAACCGCCACTGAAGGCGGCTTCGCCCGGCAGGTCGTTTTGCTGAGCCCCCGTCGATAAGGCGGATGCCACCTCCCCCTCTCCCCATGACTTCCTACGCCGAGCTGCAGGTCACCAGCAATTTCAGCTTCCTTCACGGGGCATCCCACCCGGAAGAGCTGGTGGCGCGCGCCGCAGCGCTGGGGCACGAGGCGATCGCGATTACCGACCGCAACACGCTGGCCGGCGTGGTGCGCGCGCATCTGGCGGCGCGCGAAACCGGGATCAGGCTGGTGGTCGGCACACGGCTGGATTTCACCGATGCGCCCTCTCTGCTCTGCCTGCCGATGCAGCGGGACGCATACGGTCGCCTGTCGCAGCTCATCACGACCGGTCGGCGGCGGGCGCCCAAGGGCGAATGCCATCTCGGCATCGGCGATTTTCTGACCCATGCCGACGGGCAGATCGCCATCGTACTGCCGCCCCCTAAAGCCCATCCGGCGAAAGACTTTCCCGAGCATCTGCGGCGTATCGCCGCAGCCATGCCGGGCCGATGCTATCTCGCCGGGCAGAACCTGCTGGAAGGAGGAGACCAGCGCAAACTCGCCGCGCTCAATGCGCTCGGCCATAACGTTGGCGCGCCGCTGGTTGCCGCCAACGACGTGCATTACCACGAACCGGATCGCCGCGATGCGCAGGACGCGTTCGCCGCCATCCGCCATCACTGCACGGTGGCGAAGGCAGGGTACCGTCTGTTCGCCAATGCCGAACGCCATTTGAAACCGGCAGACGAGATGGCGCGGCTGTTCGATCGCTGGCCCGAAGCGGTTGCGCGCACGGCGGAAATCGCCCGGCGCTGCCGGTTCTCGCTCGACGAGCTGAAATACGAATACCCCGACGACGAAGCGCCCGAAGGCGTCGCGCCGCAGGAGCATCTCGAGAAACTGACCCGGGAAGGAGCGTTAGAACACTATCCGGATGGCGTCCCCGAAGCGGTCCGCGACCAGCTCTCCCACGAGCTTGCGCTGATCGATGAGCTCGGCTTCGCCAACTATTTCCTGACCGTCCACGACATTGTCCGCTTCGCCCGCTCGCGCGGCATCCTGTGCCGGGGGCGCGGCTCGGCCGCCAACTCGGCGGTGTGCTACTGCCTCGGCATCACCGCGGTCGACCCGGCCCGGATGGACCTACTGTTCGAACGCTTTATCTCCGCCGAGCGTGGCGAGCCGCCCGATATCGACGTCGATTTCGAACATGAGCGTCGTGAAGAAGTCATCCAGTACATCTACGCGAAATACGGGCGCGAACGGGCAGGCCTCGCCGCCACCGTGATCCATTACCGCGCCCGCAGCGCGCTGCGGGAAACCGCGAAGGCGATGGGGCTGTCGCGCGATGTCGAGGATGCGCTGGCCGCCACCGTCAGCGGGAGGCGCAAGGGCGCGGTCGATGACGACCATATCCGCGCCGAAGGACTCAACCCGGCGGAACCGACCATGGCGCATGCGCTCCGGCTGGCGCGCACCATCACCGGCTTCCCTCGGCACCTGTCGCAGCATGTCGGCGGGTTCGTCATCACCCGCGACCGGCTGGATACGCTGGTGCCCGTCGCCAACGCGGCGATGGAGGACCGCACCACCATCGAATGGGACAAGGACGATCTCAACGCGCTCGGCATCCTCAAGGTCGACATCCTTGCGCTCGGCATGCTGAGCTGCATCCGCAAGGCGTTCGCCCTGCTGGAGGATCATCACGGCAGGAAAGTCGATCTCGCCACCGTGCCGGTCGAGGATCCGGCGGTCTACGACATGCTGTGCCGGGCGGACTCGATCGGCGTGTTCCAGGTCGAGAGCCGGGCGCAGATGTCAATGCTGCCGCGCCTCAAACCGCGCACCTTCTACGATCTGGTGATCGAGGTCGCCATCGTGCGCCCGGGCCCGATCCAGGGAGACATGGTGCATCCCTATCTGCGCCGCCGGAACGGCGAGGAGACGATCGACTACCCGTCGGAGGCGCTGCGCGAGGTGCTGGGCAAGACCTACGGCGTCCCCCTGTTTCAGGAACAGGCGATGAAAATCGCTATCGTCGCCGCCGGCTTCACCCCGTCCGAGGCCGACGGGCTGCGTCGCGCCATGGCGACCTTCCGCCGGCTCGGCACCATCCATACGTTCCACGACAAGATGATCGGCGGCATGACCGAGCGCGGCTACGAGCGCGATTTCGCCGAACGCTGCTTCAAGCAGATCGAGGGGTTCGGGGATTACGGCTTCCCGGAAAGCCACGCGGCAAGCTTCGCCCTGCTGGTCTATGTGTCATCCTGGCTGAAATGCCATTACCCGGCGGCGTTCGCCTGCGCGCTGCTCAACAGCCAGCCGATGGGATTCTACGCCCCGGCCCAGATCGTCCGCGACGCGCGCGATCACGGCATCTGCGTTCGTCCGGTCGATGTCAATCACAGCTTCTGGGACTGCACGCTAGAGGATGTAGAAGGCAACGGCCCGGCCTTGCGTCTCGGTCTGCGCCAGATCAAGGGTTTTCGCGAGGACGATGCCGAAAGGCTGGTTTCAGTGCGAGAGACCGGCAATGCAAGACCGTTTTCCGACGCCGAAGATATGTGGCGGCGCTGCGGGCTCGCCCCCGCCGTGCTCAACCGCCTCGCCCAGGCCGACGCGTTCGGCTCGATGAACCTGTCCCGACGACAGGCGCAGTGGGACGTACGCCGTCTGCCCGCGTCGCCCCTGCCGCTGTTTGCAGAGACCGGCGAAGGCATTCACGAGCCCGACGCCAATCTGCCAGAGATGGCGCCGGGCGAGGAGGTCAGCCACGACTACGCCTCAATCCGCCTGTCGCTCAAGGCGCACCCGTTGGCGCTGCTGCGCGACGGGCTGACCGCTGACGGGATCATTCCCGCCTCCCATCTCGCCAAAACTGAAAACGGCAAGCGCATCGCCGTCGCCGGGCTGGTCATCACCCGGCAGCGGCCCGGCACCGCAAGCGGCGTCATCTTCGCCACGCTGGAAGACGAGACCGGCATCGCCAATATCATCGTCTGGCCCAAGATGTTCGAGCGCTACCGCAAGGAAACGCTGGCGTCCAAGCTGCTGGTGGTCGAAGGAGAGCTGCAGCGCGAGGGCATCGTCATCCACGTCATCGCGCACCGGCTGATCGATCGGACGGCGGATCTCTACGCCCTCGCCGACGGTATCGCGCCGTCTACTTCCTACAGGTCGCGCGATTTTCAGTAGAAAACCCCCGCATCTGGCGTGAATCCCCGTGAGTCTGTAAATTCCGGTGACATCGCCCCTTCTCCGGTCCAAAACATCGTGCTCTCCGACAAAACCCTTGCCCCCGGCTATACCAGCGCCCAGACGGTTTCCGTCCTGACGGGCGCCAGCATCATGCTGACCATGAGCATGGGGATGCGACAGAGCTTCGGGCTGTTCGTCGCGCCGGTGACGCAGGATCTCGGCATCACGGTCGCCGACTTCACGCTCGCCATCGCGCTGCAGAACCTTACCTGGGGGCTGAGCCAGCCTTTGATCGGCGCGTTCGCCGACCGGCTCGGATGCCGGCTGATGTGCATCCTGGGATCGCTGCTCTACGCGGCCGGACTCGGACTCACCATGATGGCGGAGAGCGCTCTCGCGCTCTGGATCGGGCTGGGCGTCATGGTCGGGCTGGCGCTCGCCTGCACCGGGCTGAGCCTCGCGCTTGCGGCCTCCGCCCGCTCGGTATCGCCGGCGAGGCGCAGCGTGACGCTCGGGACAATATCCGCGTTCGGTTCGATCGGGACCTTCATCGCTGCGCCGCTGGCGCAGGGGCTGATCGACAGCAGCGGCTGGATCATGGCGATGGTCGGGTTTCTCGCCATGTGCGCGGTGATGATCCCGGCGGCATTCCTGACCGGCGCAGGCGATAAAACCGAGATGCGGAACGCGAAAGCCGCCGGCGCCAGCGCCAACATGCCGCTCAGGGATGTGCTGATCGAGGCGTGGAACCACAAGGGCTATGTCACGATGGCGGTCGCCTATTTCGTCTGCGGGCTGCAGCTGATCTTTATCGCAGCCCACCTGCCGGCCTATCTCGAAATCTGCGGCCAGTCGCCCACGCTCGGCGCGATGGCGCTCGGCGTGATCGGCGGGTTCAACGCCATCGGCTGCTACATCATCGGCTGGCTGGGCGGCAAATTTCCGAAACACATATTGCTGGGTACGGTCTATCTGCTGCGCTCGGCCTTCATCGTGATCTATTTCCTGCTCCCCGCGACGCCGACAACAACCCTGATCTTCGCAGCCGTCATGGGGCTTCTGTGGCTCGGCGTCGCGCCGCTGGTCACCGGGCTGGTCGGGCAGATCTTCGGACTTCGCAACGTGGCGACCCTGACGGGTGTCGCCTTCTTTTGCCACCAGACGGGATCGTTCGTGGGAGCCTGGGGCGCCGGGCTCCTGTTCGTCGCATTCGGCAATTACGATCTCGCCTGGCAGATCGGCGTGCTGATCGGCATCATCGCGGGCACCGCGCAGCTCTTCATGGACGACAGACCGACCCCGCGCATGTCAGGGGCCGTTCCAGCATAGAACCTGCCGGGGTACCCCCTTTCCCGGCGCCGTGGTTCAATTCCGCCAGAATTATCAAACTGCGGAGAACACATGGCCACCAGCACCGACGACAGGAAGGAATATGCCTGGCAGGGACGGCAGTTCAGCCAGGAAATCGTCACGGTCAACGACCGGGGCCTGCGCAAGCACGGCATCATTATTGAGCCGGAAGAATACGCCGAGTACGAGGTCTATGCCGACGAAGGCCCACGCATGGGCGGAGAAAATTCCGCGCCGCGACCGCTGACCTATTTCCTGATGTCGGTCGGGTTCTGCGCGCTGACCCAGCTACACCGCTACAGCGACATGATGAAACTGACACTCAAAGACCCCAAGGTCACGGTGCGGTCGGGCTTTCGTACCGACGGCTCGGTTCTGCGCGGCACGGTCCAGGCCTCGACTGTCGATTTCGAGGTCGAGTTCGATGTGGAGTCGGACGACCCGCCGGAAAAGATCGCGGCCTGCATCCGCGCCGCCGAGCGCGGCTGCTTCGTCATGCAGGCGGTGAAAAACCCGACCGCGGTGAAACGAACCGTGCGGCTGAACGGGTCCGACCTTGAAGTGGACGATTAATCGAAGAAAGCCGGGATCGCGACATCGCACCGGGATTAAAGGAAAACAAAATCATGAACGAAACAAACAATGACGTCTTTCACATCATGCATCACATGCGCGCGATGCGGCGTCTCAAGACCGACCCTGTGCCGGACGATCTGATCCGTAAAATTCTCGCCGCCGGGCTGCATGCGCCGAATTCGGGCAACACGCAGAAATACAGGTTCCTCGTCGTGAAGGACCCGGAGATCAAAAAACAGGTTCAGGTCTATTACAAAAAAGCATTCGACGATCACATTTCGCAGGCCTACCAGACCCGCGCCATCCCGCCCGGATCGGACGAGGCGCGATACAAGCGCCAGCACGCGGCGGTCGAGTATCTGACCGATCATTATCACGAGGCGCCCGTCTGGATTTGCGCCTGTCTGGAAACCGGCGACCGCACGCCCGATTATCGCTCCGGCGCTTCGGTTTATCCTGCGGTGCAGAACATGCTGCTGGCAGCCCGTGCGCTTGGGCTGGGCGCCAATCTGACGACCCGCGCCATGCATTACGAAAAGGAAAGCGAAGCGGCGCTCGGCCTGCCTGACGGCGTTCATTGCTACGCCATCCTGCCGATTGGCTGGCCGATGGGAAAATTCGGCCCGACGCGACGCGGCGACATGAGCGAGTTTGTCTATCTGGACAAATGGGGAGAACCGTTCGGAGAAGGATGAGCCGCCATGTTCCGCGCGCTTGACCGGCCGGGGCGGTCAACCGTCCATGCGCCTAACGGCATGGCGGCGACCTCCCACCCGCTGGCCACTTCAACAGCCATCCGCATTTTGCAACAGGGCGGCAATGCGATGGATGCCGCCATCGCGGCCTGCGCCGTGCAGTGCGTCGTAGAGCCGGAATCGACCGGCATCGGGGGCGACTGTTTCTGCCTATATTCGCCACGTGGCGGATCGGGAGGCGAAGGCCTGATCGCCTTTAACGGCGCGGGCCGGGCGCCGATGGCGGCAACCGCCGACTGGTATCGGGAGCGCGGCATCCGCGCCATCGAGCGTCATACGCCGCACGCCGTGACGGTACCGGGCGCGGTCGATGCCTGGTCGCAGCTGATCGCCGATCACGGCACGCTGACACTTGGCGATGTTCTTCAGCCCGCCATCGAGTACGCGGAGAACGGGTTCCCCGTCTCGCAGCGCGTCCACACCGACTGGGTCAGGACCGAGCGGCTGCTGGCGCGCGACCCGGCGGCAGCCAGATACTACCTGAAGGATGGCAAGGCGCCTGGGTATGGCAGCGTGGTCAAGCTGCCGGCCCTCGCACGAACCCTGCGCATCGTCGCCGAACAGGGTCGCGAAGGATTTTACGAAGGCGCGGTCGCAGACGACATCGTGTCATACCTGCAAGGCCTCGGCGGGCTGCACACGCTGGCAGATTTCGCGTCGGCGAGCGGCGAATATGTAGAGCCGATCAGAACGAGTTACCGCGACTTCGACATCTTCGAATGCCCGCCGCCCGGCCAGGGCATCGTGGCGCTCGCCATGCTCAACATCCTGTCGGGTTTCGATCTCGGCGCGCTCGATCCGTTCTCCGCAGAACGGCTTCATCTCGAGATCGAAGCTGCACGCCTCGCCTATCGCGACCGCAACGCGGCGCTGGAAGACCCGGCCTTCGCCGAAATTCCGGTCGATGACTGGCTGTCCGCCGCCCATACGGACCGGCTCCGCACCCTGATCGATCCGGACAAGAGGATTGCGGAGGTGCCGCCGTCTCCCCTGCCGCGCCACGAAGACACTGTTTACCTGACCGTGGTGGACCGGGACCGCAACGCGGCGAGCTTTATCAACTCGATTTTCTCTGGCTTCGGCTCATGCCTGGTTTCGCCTGAAAGCGGCGTGGTCCTGCATAATCGCGGACAGGGCTTCGTCACAGACCCGGACCATCCGAGCTGTATCGCACCAGGCAAGCGTCCGCTGCACACGATCATTCCCGGCATGCTGGCGAAGGATGGACGCATTCAAATGCCATTCGGCGTAATGGGCGGACATTACCAGGCCATCGGGCACGCGCATCTGATCAGCAACCTGCTCGACTGGGGCATGGACCTCCAGTACGCGCTCGATTTCCCCCGCGTCTTTCCGGACGTTTTCGAGGACAGCCCGACCGTCGGCGCGGAAAGCGCCCTGCCGACCGGCGCCATCGAAGGGCTGGAATCG
>Ga0181594_10000099_pt1 | contig 67040 bp, 62 predicted proteins | sample 071ome_18_FD_145603 | JGI IMG/M metagenome (GOLD analysis project Ga0181594, IMG submission 145603) | Coastal salt marsh microbial communities from the Groves Creek Marsh, Skidaway Island, Georgia - 071413BT metaG (spades assembly) | ecosystem: Environmental > Aquatic > Marine > Intertidal zone...
GCTGCCCATCAATCCCGCGTACGCGATCATTCTGAACCATGCCGGCTCGGGCCGCCGGCCCATCTGAGACCACCCCTCCGATGGTTGGAGGGTACACCGGTAAGCGAGGCGTAATTCCAATAAGTCCAGATAACACAGAGGGCGAGAATGCGGCATCCGAGAGTTGAGACACGCTCACGGCTAGCGATTTCTGCGCTCCGTCTGATCGTTCGACGTCGAACTCGATCGGATTGGCACGCCCGATCTCATTCATGAGGTAAAGCCGATGCTCCGACCAGCCGAAGACCGGTCGGCCATCAATAGCGAGAATGCGATCCCCCTTCTCGAATCCCGACTGCTCGGCGAGACTGGCCGGCGCAACGCGCCCCACTACGGGATCAAGGTCCTGGGAGCCCAGGACGCCGATGATCCAATAGAGGATCACAGCCAGGATAAGGTTAGCCGCCGGACCCGCAGCCACAATCAACACGCGGCGGGTGAGACTTTTTCGGTTGAAGGCTTGATGCCGCTCTGCGGGTGCTACCTCTCCCTCGCGTTCATCGAGCATTTTCACGTACCCGCCGAGCGGGATCAGACCAACGACATACTCAGTGGCGTCAGGCCCTTTCTGGCGTCGCCATATCGTTCGCCCGAAGCCTACTGAGAATCGCAACACCTTTACGCCAGCCCATCGAGCGACAATGAAATGGCCAAATTCATGAAAGCTAACCAGCACCGCGACCGCAATCAGAAAAAACACCAGGCTGTTTAGAGAATCAAGCGCCATTCAAAACCTACCTTACTGATCTCATCTTCAGGGCCTCGACAGCCAAATGCCGGGCGTTCTGGTCGACCCCAAGCGCATCGTCGAGGCCGTTGATCACGGGACAGTCCGAGCGCTCCATAACGGCCTCAACCAATACCGGAATATCCACAAACCTCAATCGGCCGGACAGAAAGGCCTCCACGGCTACCTCATTCGCCGCGTTTAGCACAGCAGGCATCCCTTTTCCTATTCTTGCCGCCTCTCGAGCAAGACGAAGACAGGGAAACCGGGCGACATCGGGTTCTTCGAAATCCAATCTCGACACCTCAATTAAATTTAGCGTGGGCGCGCCCGAACGGATTCGGCCCGGAAACGCCAAGGCATGGGCAAGAGGAATCCTCATATCGGGAGACGCCATTTGAGCCAGTACAGAGCCATCGACGTAATGTACCAGCGAATGGATAACGCTCTGTGGATGGATCACCACGTCAATTTGACTCTCGGGTAAGTCAAAGAACACACAGGCCTCAATCAACTCAAGCCCCTTGTTCATGAGCGTAGCGGAGTCAACCGTAATCTTTGGGCCCATCTGCCAGTTTGGGTGCGCAAGGGCTTCCTTAATCGTCACCGACTTCAAATCAGGAGCAGGTGTGCGTATAAATGGGCCACCCGAAGCGGTTAGCGTGATCCGGGAGATGGGAGATTGATCCGAAGTCGGTACCGCGCCCAAATCGCCCCGACTTAGGTTGGTCTGATGGGCTTCAGGAAGGCACTGAAAAACGGCATTGTGTTCGCTGTCGACAGGCAGTATGACTGCCTTGGCCGCCCGCGCCTCTGCGCGAAGCAGCTCACCGCACATCACAAGAGGCTCCTTGTTTGCAATCAATACCCGCTTGCCTGCCTGCACGGCTGCCAACGTTGATGATAGCCCTGCGGCGCCAGCTATCCCGGCGACCACCGTATCGACCTGCTCGCTTTGCACGAGCTCAATCAAACCGGTCGGGCCAGATAGCACTCGACAGTTAAGGCCGGCGCCGAGCACTTGGGAGCGAAACAACGTCGCTTTCTCGTCCGCCACACATACCCCCGCGGGAGAGAACTCTCTCGAAATGGCAAGCAGCCGATCCGTATTGCGCCATCCGGCAAGCGCCACGGTCCGTATGCGATCCGGGTGCAATCGCGCCACGTCGAGCGTGCTTTTGCCGACAGAGCCGGTTGCCCCCAATACGGCCAGGTGAGAGGGAGAATTCAAGGCTGATTCATCCCGCTGTTCATCACACCGGGTACACAAGCAACAGCAAAGCGCTAAACACAGGGGCAGCAGCCAACAGGCTATCGATGCGGTCTAGGATGCCACCATGCCCAGGCAGGAAAGATCCGCTGTCTTTCTTGCCAGAGACTCGCTTAACCATGCTCTCAAAAAGATCGCCAAGGACGCTGATGGCGGAACAGAAAGCAATCCCGATCACTACCGCGAGCGTAAGTTGGGACTGGACAATACCCCACCCTATTAAGCCGCTGGTGCAGGCGGTCCCGATGACCAAGCCACCGATAACACCCTCCCAGGTCTTTCCCGGGCTGACGGAAGGCGCCAATTTGTGTTGACCCCATTTCCGACCCACTACGTACGCCCCAATGTCACTCCCCCAGACCAGAAGGCACAGGGCAAACAAGAACAAGACCCCATCGGGAAAATGCTGATGGACGAACGGAATGCAGGCTAAAGCAGGACAAACGACAATCAAACCCATCCCCGCGGTCGGGTGTAGCGAGTACCGGGAGCCTTTCACAGAGACCCACGCCACCCACGCAAGCAGCGCCACCCAGGCCAAAGCGATTACGGCCACAGCCATGGGATAATGTCGATAGAAGACCGCGATGCCAATCGTCAGTGCGAGCGCGAGCACGCCCCATAAAGCGCTACCGGCAGCAGATGGTGGAATCTTCGAAAGGCGAGTCCATTCTGCCATCGCTCCTGACGCCACCAACCCTGCCAGTCCGGTCACCCACTTAGGGCCTCCAAACGCAATAGCGCCCGACACAATCGTTGCAAGGACCGCTCCGGTGAGGACTCTCTTACCGAGCTCTTCCATCAGCAGGTGCTCTCGTCAACCTGCTCTTGGGTTCTTCCAAAACGCCGTCTTCTTGAGCGATAGGCTTCGAGCGCCTCGTTGAATGCGGCCTCATCAAAATCCGGCCACAACGTGTCGCTAAAGAACAGCTCGGTGTACGCCAGTTGCCAAAGCAGAAAATTACTGAGCCGAATTTCGCCGCCCGTGCGAATAAATAAATCCGGATCAGGCATATCCCCAGTAGAGAGTCGCCCACTGATGAACGACTCGGTGATGTCGCTGGCGGTCAAAACGCCTTCATTACACTCACTGGCCAGCGCGCGGGCCATTTCGGCAATCTCCCACCGCGCGCCGTAATTAAGGGCAATAGTCAACGTCAGGCCGGTGTTCTTGGCCGTCCGACTCTCCGCCTCTTGCACCTGCGTCGCAAGGGTTGAACCAAAGCGCGCAAGATCACCGATGACCTTCAAGCGAACATTATTGGCATGGAGGCGCTTAAACTCCTTTTGCAGCGAGGTTGTCAGGAGTGTTTTGAGAAAGCTAACCTCTTCTTCAGGACGACGCCAGTTTTCGCTGCTAAACGCGAACAGTGTTAGGTAAGAGATGCCCGCACGCGCACACAGGGTCGTCATTTCCCGAGCGGCGTCTACTCCTCTTCGATGGCCCTGAACGCGGGGCAGTCCCCGCCCCTGCGCCCAGCGGCCGTTTCCATCCATCACCACCGCCACGTGGGTGGGCAAGTCCATGTTCTGGGTCATGTGTCGACTCGGGCGCGGATCAAGGGTCTCTCATGCAGACAGTTAAGCTTAGACCTCCATGACTTCTGCTTCTTTTTCAGCCACCAAGGCGTCAATCTTAGCGACGAACCGGTCGGTCACTGCCTGCATTTTCGCTTCCGCACGCTTCTCGTCGTCTTCGCCAATTGCTTTTTCTTTAACCAATTCTCGAAGGTCCCCCAAGGCGTCTCGCCTGATGTTTCGCAGCGCGACCTTGCCGGTCTCTCCCTCCTGTCGAACGATCTTGGTCATTTCCTTGCGCCGCTCCTCAGTCAAAGGCGGCAGCGGTATTCGGATCACCTCACCAGCGGTCACCGGATTCAATCCCAGGTCGGACTCCATGATCGCCTTCTCAATCAACGGAATCATGTTCTTTTCCCAAGCCTGAATCACAAGGGTTCGAGCGTCGCCCACGCTTACTGTGGCGGCCTGCGCAATGGGCACCTGTGAGCCGTAATAATTAACCGATATATGATCAAGTAATGTGGTACTGGCTCGGCCTGTGCGAATTCGGGCGAACTCTTGTGTCACGGCGTCCGTGCTCTTCGTCATTCGCGCTTCAGCATCGTCAAGAATATCTTCGATCATTGATGGTCCCCTTCATTCTCCAGAAGCGTGCCGATAGAAATATCGGACATGGCATTGGCCAAATTTTCTTCTATACCCAAATCGAGCACCCGCAGACGCAGACCATGATCTCGGCAAAGTGTCAGGGCCGTCATGTCCACAACAGCAAGCGATCGTGCGATCGCCTCATCAAAACTCAGGCGGTCATACCGCCTGGCTGAAGGGTTTTGCTCCGGGTCACTCTCGAAGACACCATTTACCCGGGTCGCCTTAATGACCGTATCCAGCCCAAGTTCGAGCGCTCGGAGGCAGGCGGTGGTATCGGTGGTGAAGAAAGGATTGCCTGTACCACCGACCAGGATAGGGACTCGACCCTCTGCAAGATCCGATTGCGCCTGAGCCGGCGAGAAGACCGGGATCACACCGTCCAGCGGTAAGGCCCCAAAGACCGGGGCACCAACTCCTTGGTCTCGCAGACAATCACTAAGCAGCAGGCCATTCATCATGGTCGCAAGCATACCGACTTGGTCCGCGGCTGCCCGGTTGGTTGTCCAGGAAAGCGTGCTCGCACCGCGGAAGAGATTGCCGCCGCCAACCACTACCGCAAAGACGCCTCCAACGGCACGAGCCTTGACGATCTCTGCGGCTATATATTGAAAGGCGCTGTCATCAACACCCTTTCCTTCGGGTCCGCCCAACGCCTCCCCTGAAAGCTTTATCAGACAGCTGCCCGCAGGCGAGCCGTGACCCGCCGGCATCGTTTATCCGGCCTTTGCTTGCGCCATCACCTCGGCGACAAAATCATCCGTGCGCTTTTCCAGTCCTTCACCCACCTCAAATCGAAGCATGGCGCTGATTGAAGCGCCCTGTTTGGAGAGCAACTCACCCACCGAGGTGTCGGGGTCTTTCACGAAAGGCTGGCCGAGCAGCGTGTTCTCTTTTAGAAATTTCTTGACGCGACCCTCAACCATCTTTTCGACGATTTCCGCACTTTTGCCGCTTTCGGCCGCTTGTGCACTGTAGATCTCTCGCTCGCGAGAGAGAACGTCGCCCGGCATATCGGCTTCACTGATACAGACGGGACGTGTCGCCGCCACATGCATAGCAATATCGCGACCCAGATCCCCGGACCCTGTCCCACAGATCAACACACCAATGCGTGAGCCATGGAGGTACCCGGCCACCTGCCCGGCTTCACCAGTTACCACCTCAAACCGTCGCACCGCAATGTTCTCACCGATTTTCGCGATAAGCGCCTGACGTGCCGCCTCAACCGCCTGCCCGCTAGACAGCATGACCCTGTTCAATGCGTCAACATCGGCCGGATCATGCTCCATAACAGCGTCGGCTAGATCCCGGGCAAATTGCTGGAATGACTCGTCTTTCGCGACAAAGTCAGTCTCGCAGTTCACCTCCAAAATCACGCCCCTAGAGGCTTTTGGGTTAATCGCCAACTCCACGACACCCTCCGCCGCTATCCGTCCAGCTTTCTTTTCCGCGCTGGCCGCGCCCTTTTTTCTGAGCAGATCAACGGCCGCATCAAGATCCCCGTCGGTCTCTCCTAAGGCCTTTTTGCAATCCATCATACCGGCTCCAGTTCTCTCCCGGAGCTCCTTCACTTGACTAGCAGTAATCACAATCTCTTCCTGTATTTCAGTTCCCGAAGGAGTTTGGTGCCTGCACCTAAGCGGGCGTTCCGCCAGGGGAGGCCTCGTCCGAGACGACCTCAGGGGTGGGTGACTCATTAGCGGGTTCTTCAGTAACCGCTGCCGACGGCTTTCCGACGACGGCCAGCTCCTCGGTCACTTCCACATAATCATCAGCGTCGCCCTCAATAGTCTGCGCAGAGGCTGCGCGTGCTTGCAGGATGGCGTCGGCGGCCCCTCGAAGGTAGAGGCGAATGGCGCGAATCGCATCGTCATTTCCTGGAATCGGATAATCGATACCGTCCGGAGAGCTATTGGTGTCGCAAACACCCACGACTGGGATGCCCAACTTTTTGGCCTCGGATACCGCGATACGCTCATGATCGACATCGATTACGAATAGCGCATCGGGAAGTCCCTTCATATCGCGAATCCCGGAAAGACTGCGATCCAGCTTTGTGCGCTCACGCTCGAGCATAAGGGACTCTTTCTTGGTTAAACCGCGGTTCGCCCCGGACGCACCCATCTCATCAAGCTCGACCAGCCGGGCGATTGAGTTCTTCACCGTCTTAAAATTAGTCAGCATTCCGCCGAGCCACCGGTGGTCGACATAAGGGCTGTTGCAGCGGATGGCCTCCTCTCGAACCACCCGACCCGCCTGCCGCTTGGTCCCAACGAAAAGTATTTTCCCTCTTGCGGCGGCCACACTCCCCAGAAAATTGACTGCGTCGCGATACATCGGCAGCGTTTTTTCTAGGTTAATGATATGAATCTTGTTTCGGGCACCAAAGATGTAGGGACCCATCTTGGGCGACCAAAATCGGGTTTGATGGCCAAAATGCACGCCAGCTTCTAGCATCTGGCGCATAGATACGTCAGTCATGATTTACTCCTGTCGGGTTGTTGTTAAGCGCGGCCATGAACACCAACCGAACCATTAAGGTTCGGCACCCGGATGTCCGATGAAGGGACCGCGCCAGGATTTGAGGGCCCGGATTCTAACCCATAACCGACGGTTTCTCCAGTGGATTAGACCTCTGTGGAAAGCCCTGACGTCAAGGCAAGGCGCCGGTTTAACGTAAAATCGAACCGATAAACAGCCCGGTTTAAACATGGCCATTCAACTCAAGTCTGAAGAAGATCTGCAGAAAATGCGGATAGCTGGGAATCTGACTCGCTCAGTCCTCGATATGATCGGCACGCACGTACAGTCGGGCGTGACCACGGGCGAACTCGATCGACTCTGTCATGACTTCATCGTGAATGACTTGGATGCTATTCCAGCACCGCTCAATTACCGAGGTTTTCCAAAGTCGATCTGTACGAGCGTCAACCATGTGGTCTGCCACGGGATTCCTGGAGACAAAAAACTCAAGGCAGGCGACATCATTAATATCGACGTTACCGTTATCAAGGATGGTTTTCATGGTGACGCTAGCCGAATGTACACGGTTGGCGATCCGTCCATTCTTGCGAAGCGCCTAATCAACGTTACCAAAGAGTCGCTGCGGCGAGGCATTGCGGTTGTGCGACCAGGAGCCCGCCTAGGAGACATCGGCGCCGCTATACAGGAATATGCCGAATCCGAGGGATTTTCAATTGTGCGGGAATACTGCGGGCACGGCATCGGTCGGGGCTTTCATGAAGATCCTCAGATTCTTCATTACGGCACGAGAGGTCAAGGCCAGGAGATTCTTCCCGGGATGACCTTTACGATCGAACCGATGATCAACGCGGGGCGGGCCCAGACCCGCCTTCTTTCAGATGGTTGGACCGTGGTGACAAAAGACCACTCGCTAAGCGCCCAGTGGGAGCATACCCTTGCCGTCACGGACGACCGGGTAGAGATTCTCACGGGAGAGCTCCCCTAGTCGGCTGCCGCAAGCCAGCAGACTCGCCTCCCCATGGGTTCCTCACTCCTAGAGGTCTTGCCGTTCAGGGGCGACTGTACCGTTGACGAGTGTAAGGCCGTTATAAAGCGGACCCGATCTCAGCTCGCAGATGCCCATCGCGGCGGCTTAGCACCTCAAAAGCTCTTGGCTATGCACTCTGATTTCATCGACTCATTGCTCACCCGCGTGTGGACACACTTCAGCCCGGAGGGGCACGGCGCGGAATTAGTAGCCGTAGGAGGATACGGTCGACAGGAGTTGCATCCGTTCTCCGATATCGATCTCCTGATTCTTCTCAGCAAGGCGAATAGCTCCTTTCAAACTTCGGTCGTTGAGCCCTTTATTCGCTTTCTTTGGGATATCGGTTTGGAAGTCGGTCATAGCACTCGGACCTTAAAGGAGTGCGTATTTCAGGCTCGCGATGACATCACCGTTGTGACGAACCTAATGGAATCAAGACTGGTCTACGGCCCGGGCGCCCTTCTGAGCGAGCTTCGACATCAGATCCGTCCCGCAAAAATATGGTCAGCACGAAAATTCTTCGAGGCCAAACGCGAAGAGCAGGTTGCGCGACATGCGCGATTTGGAGACACCGCCTACAACCTTGAACCCCAGATAAAGGAAGGCCCCGGCGGGTTACGGGACATTCAAACTATTCAATGGGTAGGCGCGCGCTATTTCAATAGTGCGAATCTCAACCAACTCGCGGACGAGAATTTTCTAACGGAGGATGAAGTCGCGACGCTACTTAAGGGTCGAGAGTTTCTGTGGCGGCTGAGGAACAGTCTGCACTTTCTTGCCGGCCGATGCGAGGATCGCCTGTTATTCGATTATCAGCGCGACATTGCCGCTGAGTTCAACTACAAAGACACGGCTCAATTGGCTGTCGAGAAACTCATGAAGCGGTACTTTCGTACCGTCAAAGAATTGCGCTTGCTTAACGAGATTCTCCTCCAGCATCTTGAAGAGGCGATTCTGCATCCTGGCCGCAAACGCACCGAACGGATCAATAGGCGGTTTCGGACGGTGGATGGCATGATCGAGGTCAGCAATGAAAACACATTTGATCGTCAGCCGTTCGCGTTGATGGAGATATTTTTGCTGCTCACCCAGCATCCAGAGATACGCGGAATTCGAGGGAATACCGTTCGTTTGATTCGTAAGAACGTGCACCTGATAAACGTTGACTTTCGAAAGGACTTACGTTGTCGCGCGTTATTTATGGAGATCCTTAAAGCGCCGACGGGCCTAACTCATGTGCTGCGGAGGATGGATGCGTACGGGGTGCTGGCGGCTTACATCCCTGCGTTTGGAAGGGTTACCGGTCAAATGCAGCACGACCTTTTTCACGTCTACACGGTGGAGGCTCATCTACTTTTTGTGGTTCGGAATCTCCGCCGCCTGGATATCTCCAAACATGACGATGAACTGCCCGAATGCAGTGCGATCATGCAGCGTCTGTTCAAAAAGCATCGGTTGTATCTCGGCGCTTTGTTTCACGACATCGCGAAGGGTCGTGGAGGCGATCACTCCACGCTTGGGGAAAAAGACGCGATACGATTCTGCAAAAGACATGACCTGAGCGATTACGACGCTAATTTCGTTGCCTGGCTGGTACGCGCGCACCTGCTCATGTCCTGGTATGCGCAGCGGGAAGATATTTCTGATCCGGACGTCATCGAGCGATTTGCTGGCGAAGTAGGTGACCAAGAGCGACTCGATAACCTCTACCTCCTTACGGTAGCGGACATGCGAGCGACCAGTCCTAAGGTATGGAACGATTGGAAAGGTAAACTTCTCAGCGATCTATACCACCACACCTCGCGCGCGCTTCGGCGCGGCATTGGCGCGCCGATCGATGCGGACAAAAAGGTCCGCGACATCCAGATCGAAACCCGCGCCTTTTTGAGCGCTTCTCAGGCCGAAGCCATCGACCGGCTCTGGGCTCTATTTGATCCTGATTATTTTCTGCGCAACAGTGCAGACGCTCTGGCATGGCACGCCAGATTGCTTCTCGAACATTCAGCCGCCGAACTTCCCATCGTAGATGGCAAGTCGGATCAGGCGAGCGGGACCACCCAGTTTTTCATCTGCTGCCCTGACTCGGAGGAGCTCCTGAGCGATGTTACCGCCGGGTTCGACCAGCTCCGCCTGAATATTCTGGATGCGCGGGTGCATCGCCTCACTTCGAATCTTGTTATTCTTATTTTTGTCGTGATGGCCACTCAGGACGAGGCCACCCTGGTCTCCAGCCATCAGAAAACCGCTGAGCGCCTCCGGGGCCTCATCCTTAAACCGGCTGATCCCAAATTAGAACGACGCCACCCGATGGGGCGCGCCTTAAAGCATTTCCCGATCGAGACCACCGTGCGTTTCTCATCGATAACCCAATACCCGACCACCATAATGGAAGTGGTGGCTCAAGATAGACCTGGACTCCTGCTCGCGGTTGCAAAAGCACTGCTTTCTTGCAAAATACGACTCGTTACGGCAAAAGTAGCCACGTTCGGAGAAAAAGCAGAGGACATTTTCTATATCACCGATCGCGACGGACAGCCGATCAACGATCCTGATTTGCAATCTCGATTAGCAGATCAAATCAAAACCAGTTTGCCCTCCTTCCACGGGAGGGCATGAGTACCTACCGGGTTCACGATGGACCCGCATGTCAGAGAAGCCAAATGACCGATCCTAAAGACATAATTGAAGCGGCGTTCGAACGCCGAGCAGAGCCTGACCTTCGGCAAACGAAGGACCTACATGAGGCTGTCGAAAGCACCCTATCTCAACTCGACGCGGGCGCCCTTCGAGTCGCGGAACCAACCGCAGACGGTTGGATTGTTAATGAGTGGGCCAAGAAAGCGGTACTGCTATCTTTTTTGCTCCAGGACAATCAAGTCATCGACGGCGGCGACACCCGTTACTTCGATAAAGTGACGGGAAAATTTGACGGCATGGACGCGGCCGCATTTAGCGCAGGAGGATACCGAGTTGTGCCTCCGGCGATGGTGCGTCGCGGCGTATTTATCGGCCGCCGAGTCGTCTTAATGCCGAGCTATGTGAATATCGGAGCCTATGTCGACGAGGGTACGATGGTCGACACGTGGGCAACCGTTGGGTCGTGCGCCCAAATTGGGAAGAATGTACATCTGTCCGGCGGGGTTGGCATTGGTGGCGTTCTGGAGCCGCTTCAGGCATCTCCTACCATCATCGAGGATAACTGTTTCATCGGGGCCCGCAGTGAGGTCGTCGAGGGAGTGATCATTGAGCGCGACTCGGTGCTCTCTATGGGGGTATACATCGGACAAAGCACGCGTATTCTTGACCGAGCGACTGGCGAGATTACGTACGGTCGTGTTCCGGCGGGATCCGTTGTCGTGTCTGGCTCGATCCCTTCGCCCGATGGATCCCATAGCCTTTACTGCGCGGTCATTGTGAAACGGGTTGATGAAAAAACGCGAAGCAAAGTGGGCATAAACGAATTGCTTCGGGATATCTAGGAGCAGGATCAGGAAGCAGGATCGGCTCCCGCGGAACACAACCTGCCCAGGTTTACACTCTCAGCCTATCCTGAAGTTCGGTGATGTGACTGACGCCTACCAGCGCGGCACGCCCATCTACTGGTCCGGCCTTGTCATCTTGAAGGTCTCGACCTTTAGGGATATTGGACAGGGGAAGGAAAACCCGATTGAAGCCCAGCTTCTCGGCCTCCCTGATTCTCTCGTCCCCGCGCGCAACGGGCCTGATTTCACCCGTTAGACCGAGCTCTCCAAAGAAAGCGGTCCGCGAGGGAATAGGCGTGTCCATACCGCTCGATATCAGCGCGGCAGACACGGCAAGATCGGCTGCAGTCTCTGAGACACGAACACCGCCCGCTACGTTTATAAACACGTCCTGGTCCACAAACCCGAGGCGCGCATGGCGATGCAAAATAGCCAGAACCATCGCCAGCCGCACGCTGTCGTAACCCACACTCAAGCGCCTTGGGTTTCCCAAACTGCTTTGGTCGACGAGCGCCTGGACTTCTAGAAGGATCGGTCGTGATCCATCCTGGCTGACCAGCACAGAGCGACCCGGGCTGTCGTCATGAGAGCCTGAGAGGAACATCGCAGACGGGTTTTTCACTTCTTTGAGGCCGATTTCCGTCATCGCAAATACACCTACTTCGTTGACCGCCCCAAACCGATTCTTCCAGGCTCTGACCATTCGGTATCGACTGGTCGCATCCCCTTCAAAATACAGAACGGTATCCACCAGGTGCTCAAGGGTCTTTGGGCCGGCGAGACTCCCTTCTTTTGTTACGTGTCCGATAATGAGCACCGCGACCTGGTCACGTTTAGCCACTTCCGCAAGCATCTCTGCACACGCCCGCACCTGACCGACACCGCCGGGCGCGGCGTCGAGGCGCTCGGTGTGCATCGTTTGAATCGAGTCCACGACCACCAAGCGAGCCCCGGTTCTGTCTATGAGCGCAACCGCGTCCTCCAAATTTCCTGTGGCAAAAGCCTGCAGATCCTGAGCAGGAAGATTAAGTCGTTGATAGCGTAGGGCGAGTTGCTCAACGGACTCCTCGGCGCTCAGATACAGAGTGGGCATCATGTCAGACAACCGGGAGACCGCCTGGAGCGCGAGCGTGCTTTTACCTATCCCGGGCTCACCACCAAGCAAAATCACAGAGCCAGGCACCAGTCCACCACCGAGCACGCGATCAAGCTCCTTAAGACCTGTAGATACTCTCGGACTCTGCTTGGTATCGACATCGGCCAGGCGGTGCGCCGCCGGACCTAAGGACGAGGACTTGCCCGTCTTTCGACTTGCCCGTACACGCTCCGAAAGGGTATTCCAACCTTCGCAATCGGGACACTGTCCCGCCCATTTCGCGCACACCGCTCCACAGGCCTCGCAAACGAAGACCGTGTTCTTTTGTGAGGATTTTTTATTCATGGCGAGAATACACGAGTCACTCGCGGACCCAGGCTTGTGAGAATCTGATGGGCCAGAGCACTATTTTTTTGGGCGACTTCCTCTACCGGCAGGCGTTCACCCCATACCTCTACCGGATCCCCCGGAAGGGCATCCGGTATCCCCGTGAGATCGATCATCATCGAGTCCATCGCAACGCGTCCTAAAATTCTCGCGCGCGCGTCGCGCACAACAACCTCTCCAGTTGAACGGGCTTTCCGCGGATAACCATCCGCATAGCCAAAGCAAACCAACCCAACACGCATCCGTTGCTCACAAACATAGGTGCTCCCATACCCGATCGTGTCGCCCGCTTCCATCCAGCGGATGCCGCCCAGTTGAGCGAAGACGTTTATCACCGGCTTGAGACCCACCGTCGATCCCGTTTCCCCGTTTCTTGGTGAGACACCATAAAGCATAAGTCCTGGCCGGACCCACTGGAGATGACTCTCCGGCTGACCCAGGATTGCGGCCGAGTTAGCGAGACTCAAATCAATCAACCGCGGCTTGTTGGCTTGCAGGAAACGGTCCTGCTGCCGATTAGTCTGGGTCCGATCTGGGTCCTCCGACGCCGAGAAATGCCCCAGAACCGCCTCGACATGAACGTGTTCCTGCTGGCTGAGAAATTCGAGCGCGGCCTCTACTTCTTCGTTCGTCAAACCTAGCCGGCCCATCCCGACGTCATGCTCAACAACGACAGACACAGCCTGCCCCGGAATCGTCCGCAAGCATGCAACTTGATGGTCAGAGGATAAAACCGGTGTCAGCCGCTCGCGAACGCACTGGAGAAGTTCTTCCTGGTCGCGAAATCCGAGAAAAACCCATACCGGCTTTTCTAGTTCAACGGCCCGCACTCGGCTTGCCTCGGCGCAATGGGCAACAGCGAATGCATCCACATGCGGCGACAGCGCCCGCACCACCTCCTCCAGGCCGTGCCCATAGGCGTTGGCTTTTACCACGGCGCACACCTTCGAATGAGGGGCCCGCTTTCGAACCACCCCTACGTTAAAGATCAGGGCGTCAACGTTAATCTCTGCCCAAGCCGAGCCCACGGCTAATAGCCCGGTGCCTCAAACGGCGGGGAGTAATTTTCGAATCGCGTGTATTCCCCCAGAAATGTCAGGCGCACCGTCCCGGTCGGCCCGTTTCGTTGCTTCGCAACAATGATTTCCGCGGTGCCCTTCTCGGGGCTGTCCTCGTTATAGACCTCGTCCCTGTAGATGAACAGAATGAGATCCGCGTCCTGCTCAATGGCTCCCGACTCACGAAGGTCCGACATAATGGGGCGTTTATTGGGGCGCTGCTCTAAACCTCGGTTCAGCTGTGACAGCACAGCCACCGGCACGCGTGCTTCTTTTGCGATCACCTTTAACGCGCGCGTGATATTCGCCACCTCTACCGCTCGATTTTCACTACTTTCTCCGGTCTGCATCAACTGCAGGTAATCCACAATAACCAGCCCTAATTTTCCATGTTCACGGGTCAACCTCCGGACTCGACTGCGAAGTTCAGATGGCGTGAGGGCCGGGGTATCGTCAACAAAAATAGGGGCCTCGTCCAGCAAGCCCATCGCAGATGTCAACCGAGGCCAGTCGTCCTGGTTAAGCTGACCGGTTCTAACCCGATGGGCGTTAATCCGTCCTAATGAAGAAAGCATCCGCATGGCGAGCTGTTGCCCCGGCATTTCCATACTGAATACCGCTACGGGTAACTTTGAACCCACCGCGGCGTTCTCTGCCAGATTCATTGCGAGCGATGTTTTCCCCATGGAGGGTCGGCCTGCGATGACCACCAAGTCAGCGTCCTGAAGGCCTGAGGTCAAGCTATCAAGATCCTTAAATCCCGTGGATACGCCGGTAATACCCGCTCCGGATTGATAAAGCTCCTCGATACGGTCGACCGCCAACGTGAGCAGTCCTTGGATGGATTGAAAGCCGCCCAGTGCCCGGCGGTCGTTGTCCGAAATACTGAAAACGGCGCGCTCTGCAAAATCAAGCAGCGCCTCGGTATCCAATCCCTCGGGTTGGTAGGCTTTGTCAGAAATCTCTGCAGCCGCGTCCAATAGCGACCTCAACACCGAACGCTCGCGGACGATCTTTGCGTAGGCGACTACATTGGTGGTGCCCGGAGTACGGTTCGCTAACTCTCCAAGGTAGGCAAGCCCTCCCGCAGCCTCGAGCGTCCCTTGATTCTTTAGCCACTCAGACGCGGTGACGATATCGACCGGGTTCCCACTCTCTTGGAGCGCCTTTATCGCGCCGAATACCTCACGGTGCTGTCGCAGGTAAAAATCATCCGGCCGCACGATATCCGCGACCTCGTCCCAGCGACGCGTATCCACCAGCAGGCCGCCAAGCACAGACTGCTCGGCTTCCGGTGCCTGAGGAGGTACTCGGCCGGTCTGAGGTACCGCTGAAATATTAGAGAAACGTTGCGACACGCTCTGGGACTCTTGTCTAAAAAATCAGGTAGAAGTCACCTATTGTAGACAAGGGGTCCACACTTTCACAGCGCAGCGTTGAGGAAGGAAAACCGTATGGGCCGTCTTGCCGAGCATGAGGCCGGCAGACGACCCATAGGGTGCGATCAGCCTTCCGGCGAATCGCCAGCTGCGTCGGTCGAGGAGTCCGAAGGCATCGCCGCATCCTCATTCTCCGGCTCCACAACCACTGTCAGCGTGACATGAATTTCCGGATGCAGGATGAGCGACACCGAGTGCTCCCCGAGTACCTTAAGCGGGCCATTTGGCATAGCCACCTCAGAGCGCTGTACCGCGATATCAGCGGCCTGGAGTATTTCGGCGATATCACCGGGACTAACCGATCCGAAAAGACGTCCCTCTTCTCCTGACAGACGCTTAACGGTGATTCGCTCGGGCAACAAGGCAGCCTTCGCCTGCGCCGCTTCGCGACGCTCCGAGTCCAGCTTAGCGAGTTCCCGTCGTCGCTCCTCCACCTTTTGCTTCGCCTCGGCACTTGCCGGAACGGCCTTGCCTTGAGGGATAAGAAAGTTCCTGCCGTAGCCGGGCTTTACGGAAACCAGATCGCCAAGTTCACCGAGATTCTGAATGCGTTCCAACAATATGAGTTCCATGATTCGATCCTCAGTGCTGGTCCGTGTAAGGGAGTAACGCCAGAAAACGCGCCCGCTTGATAGCGGTGGCAAGTTGACGTTGGTAACGAGCCTTCGTGCCGGTATTACGGCTGGGCATGATCTTCCCGGTCTCCGTGATATAGCCCTTGAGCGTTTCCAGATCCTTGTAATCGATCTCCTTGATGCCAAGTGCTGTGAATCGGCAGTACTTCCGTCGTTTGCTCACTCGGTTCATGCCTGCTTCTCCTTCAAATCTTCATCTTTGTCGTCAGCGTCGGATCCGTCGTCATTGTCGTCGTTGCTTGCGGTGACGGGCGCACGATCGTCGCCGTCATCGTCGTCCGAGTCCCCGGCTTCCGCCAGCAGGGAGGCTTCTGTGATCGCTTCCTCCCGTCGGATGATGAGGTTGCGCAAAACGGCATCACTAAACTTAAACATGCTTGCCATTTCGTCAATGGCAGGTTGATCACATTCCACATTCATCAGCACGTAGTGCGCCTTGTGGACCTTGTCGATGTTGTAAGCCAGGTGTCGACGACCCCAGTCCTCGAGGCGATGAATCTTTCCACCGCTGCCCTCAATCAATGTTTTGTACTTGTCGACCATCGCCGGGACCTGTTCACTCTGGTCCGGGTGTACGAGAAATACGACTTCATAATGTCGCATGGAGATCTCCTTATGGGTGATAGCTACCCGGACAATCCGGTGCAGCAAGGAGCAGGCGAAAACGCCGCAGGGCGCGAATTCTAACGGTTTTGAATACGGTTCGACAAGATTGCGATTCGATCTAGGCGTTTACCCTATGCGTTTGCCCTGTTCTTGATCAGCTCGTCCACCACCGCGGGCTCAGCAAGGGTTGACGTATCACCAAGACTATCCAGTTCATTTGCGGCAATTTTCCTCAAAATTCGTCGCATGATCTTGCCCGAACGAGTCTTTGGTAAACCTGGCGCCCATTGGATTAGGTCGGGGCTGGCAATTGGCCCAATCTCGGAACGCACGAGCGCCACCAGCTCCTTGCGCAGAGCGTCGTCCGGTTGAATGCCGGCCATGGGTGTGACGTAGGCATATATCCCCTGGCCCTTGATATCATGGGGATAACCCACGACCGCCGCCTCAGCCACCTTCTCATGTAACACCAGCGCGCTTTCGACCTCGGCCGTGCCCATTCGATGCCCCGAAACGTTGATCACGTCATCCACCCGCCCCGTAATCCACCAATATCCGTCTTCATCACGTCGGGCACCATCGCCGGTCATATAAAACCCCGGGTAGGTTGAGAAGTAAGTCTGTATGAAACGCTCATGGTCACCGAAAACGGTTCTCATCTGCCCCGGCCAAGACTGCGTAATCACCAGATTGCCAGACGTGGCTCCCTCCAACTCCTTGCCATCCGCGTCAAGCAAAGCGGGGACAATCCCAAAAAACGGCCGTGTCGCAGAACCTGGCTTCAGATCCGTCGCCCCGGGTAATGGACTGATCAGAATACCTCCCGTTTCCGTTTGCCACCAGGTATCCACGATGGGGCATCGGGTGTCGCCGACCACGCGGTGATACCACTCCCATGCCTCAGGGTTGATGGGCTCACCTACCGTTCCCAACAGTCGAAGACTGGTTCGACGAGTGGAATGAACCGGGCCATCCCCCTGGCTCATCAACGCCCGGATCGCGGTGGGGGCTGTGTAGAAAATATTGACCTGATGCTTATCGACCACCTGCCAGAAACGCGAGGCGTCAGGATAAGTCGGGACACCCTCAAACATTAGCGTCGTCGCCCCATTAGCTAATGGTCCATAAAGGATGTAGCTATGGCCGGTAATCCAGCCCACATCTGCCGTACACCAATAAATATCCCCAGCGTGGTAATCAAATATGTAGTGATGCGTCATGGCGGCGTACAGCTGGTAGCCACCCGTCGTGTGCAGCACCCCTTTTGGCTTACCGGTCGATCCTGAGGTGTACAGAATGAAGAGCGGGTCTTCCGCGTCAAGGGGCTCAGCCTCGCAATCGGGAGAAGCCGCAGCAATCGCGTCGTGATACCACACATCCCGGGCGCCACCGGATGGAACCTCGTTGCCGGTCCGGCGCACCACGATGGTGGTATGCACATCGGGGCAGCCTACCAATGCCTTCTCCACGTTTGCCTTCAGAGGGACAGCCTTCCCCCCGCGCGGACCCTCATCCGCCGTAATCACGACCCTGCAGTCTGAGTCAAGAATACGATCGCGAAGCGCCTCAGGAGAAAACCCACCGAACACTACCGAGTGCACCGCCCCGATTCGCGCGCAACTCAGCATAGCCACCGCGGCCTCTGGAATCATGGGCATATAAATCGATACCCGATCACCTTTTCGAACGCCACGATCCTTAAGGACGTTTGCAAACCGGCAGACTTCGTCGTGAAGCTCACGATAGGTAATCTTTCGATCAACGGACGGGTCGTCGCTCTCCCAAATGATGGCCACCTGATCACCGCGCTCGCGGAGATGACGATCAATACAGTTATAGGCGACGTTAAGGGTCGCGCCCTCGAACCAACGGATATCCCCCGTGTGGTAGTTGCAGCGACTCACGGTCTCCCAGGGGGTAAACCAGGTCACAAATCGCTCTGCCTGCTTTGCCCAGAAACCATCAGGATCATTAATCGATTCGCGATACATGCGGTCATACTCAGCCGCGTCGATATGCGCTCGGTTTGCAAATTCCGGGATTACCTGGTGGATGACGGTCTCGCTCATCGTGAACTCCTTCGAAGTGATCTCTTCATAGACTACCAGTTCTGTATTCTAAGCATTCGATACGTTTGTCAATCTTCAGTGATGGCAGAAAGGTCTGCATCCAGAATATCGCCGCGATCCCAGAGGTGGCGCTCCCCAAGCAAGGTTAGCCATTTTTTGTGCTCTTCTGTCTCGCTTGCGGAGGCGAAAATCACGGGGAAGTCGCCAGCCGCCCCCCCGCTCTCGCTCGAGGCCACGCTGGTGGGTCCAGGCGAACGGGACTGACTCTCAAGACCAAGGCTGGTTTGACCACCGGTCATTGACAGGTACACGTCAGCCAGAATTTCCGCGTCCAGAAGCGCGCCGTGCAGTTGTCGACCGCTGTTGTCCACTCCGTATCGACGGCATAGCGCATCGAGGCTGTTGCGCTGTCCGGGATGCATCTCACGCGCCAAAGCGAGCGAATCCGTCACTCGGCAAAAATCCTCGATCCGTCTCGAATCGCCCAATCTGTCGAGCTCTTGATTGAGAAACTCCACATCAAATGCCGCATTGTGGATGACAAGTTCATGGCCAGAGATAAACGCGATAAACGGTTCGACGATGTCCTTGAAAAGCGGCTTATCTTCCAGGAATTCTGACGAAATACCGTGCACCTCCTGAGCCCCGGCATCAATCTCGCGCTCGGGATTAAGGTAGGAGTGAAAGTTCTCGTTGGTATGACGCCGATTACGCAGGCGAACGCACCCGAGTTCAATAATCCGGTGACCAGCCTTTGCGTCCAGCCCGGTCGTCTCCGTATCCAAGACAATCAAATCCATCACGCTACCCCTTCGTGTTTTGCGCTATCCGATCATTTGATCGATAGCCCTATTGGCCAGGGCATCGGCCCGCTCATTCTGCGGATGACCGCTATGGCCTTTTACCCAATGCCACTGTACCTCCCGATCCCGCGAGAGCGCGTCCAGTTGAAGCCATAAATCCTTGTTCTTCACCGGCTGTTTACTCGCGGTACGCCATCCATTTGCCTTCCAGTTCGAAACCCAGCTTTGAATCCCGTTTTTAACGTACTGCGAGTCGGTATGCACCGAGACAACCGTGCCGGGATTCACTTGCCGCAAGCCCTCAATCGCCGCCATAAGCTCCATCCGATTATTGGTGGTCAGGGCCTCGCTACCGCTGATCTCATGGGCGGCGTCGCCATCAAGCATGACCACCCCCCAGCCTCCTGGACCCGGGTTCCCACGGCAGGCCCCATCCGTAAACATTTCAATCATGACGGCGAACGGACGACAGGGGCCAGTCCGCCGCCCGCCCTCGAGGAAGTGGATGACCATCTCGCCGTAACGGGCTGGCGAGCCGCGGGACGCCTGGGCAGTTCGCGAACGGTTGTCTGGCGTCCGACCAGCATGGCCTTTTTTGCAACCAAGAGGTAGCACCCCGCTAGCAACGGCCACCAGCGGTCACCGGCGTATTCCATGAATCGAGTCTTGTCGAGCAGCTTTTGATGGCTGATGGGTGGTCGGTAAAAACGCATTTGTGCCCCTTTTAACTCAAGGCCAAGCAACTTCATCCAATCCTGTATGCGCCCCGCGGATAGAAAGTGGGGCGCGCCTTGCTCTCGCCCCAGCATTCGCCGAATCGACCATCCGCCGTAGGGATTGAACCCACAGATCAACAAGTGTCCCTCCGGTGCAAGCACCTGACAGGCTTCCCTCACGACCCTGTGCGGCCCGCTCGACCAATCCAGAACAAAAGGCAGGATAAGCAGATCTACCGAATGGCGCCCGAAGGGCAGTGACTCAGCCGTACCAATACGAATCGACGGAGCCGAGTGCTGGGTGTCGCTTTCCTCAAGCAATAGATATTGCTGTTCGGCCCTCTCAAGAAAAAAGCCTCCTCGCAGGCCTACTTGAACGCCGACTTTGAAATAGCGCTGGGGCACGAGGTTTGCAACCGCCTCACTGATGGTCAGGGATAGCTCTTGACCGAGAGCTCCAGACCCAAAACTTTCCCACCCGCCCTGCTGGCCCGGCTCTGGCGCCGCGTTACGGTGAAGGTATGACGGGCTTGGGCTCATGTTTTAGCCTACGACAAACGTACGGGAACGTTTAGGGTAACGATGATCCGGCTAAAGGTCGAGCGAAAAAACCATAGCATCCTCTTGATGGGGGGGTCCGTAGTAGGCCTTGCGCCTGTGCAGTAATGAGAAGCCGCGACTGCGATAGAGTTTTTGCGCACGGTGATTACTGGGTCGGACCTCAAGAAACATTCGACCCACATCGTCCTGCCTCGCCAGTTCGATGGCAAAGTCCAGAATCCTTCCTCCCAAGCCACTTGCCTGCCACTCCGGCTGAACGGCAATATTCAAAAGATGGGCTTCCCGCGCCGCACATGAAAGAACAAGATAGGCATTGACGTTAACCTGTCGGTAGACCCAGCATTGGTACCCCGCCTGAAGGCAGTCGCGAAAAATCGCCTGACTCCAAGGAGACAGTGAGACCTGCGCCTCGATAAGCGCGACCCGTGGTACGTCGTCAAGCATCATAGGCTCAGGACGCAGGCTGGGCGCTAGGTCGACGACGTGCATTCCTGCTGGTAGGTAACCCTCGCTTGCTTCAGATCGACCCAGGCGCTTCGCTTTTCCGCTGGCGAGCGCAGGAGATAGGCGGGGTGATAGGTCGCTACGATTGGCGTGCCCTCTTTGCCGAACCGATGAACCCTCCCCCGAAGCTGGCCTAGCGAGTCTCTTGAGCCAAGAAGCGCCTGAGCCGCAAAGCGACCAAGGGCCAGGATCATACGGGGTTTCACGAGATGGATCTGTTTTGTCAGGTAAGGCAAACAGTGCTCGACTTCGGCGCCTTGGGGATCCCGATTATCCGGCGGTCTGCACTTCAATACGTTGGCAACATACACAGCGTTGCGCTGCAGACCCAACGCCACCAACATCTCCGTCAGCAACGCCCCGGCCCTTCCCACAAAGGGGACGCCCTGTCGATCTTCTTCTGCGCCGGGAGCCTCTCCAACGACCATCCACTCCGCGGGCACGGGCCCCAGCCCGAACACGGTCTGCTGGCGCGACGCGTGGAGGCCACAAAGCTCGCATGCCGCTACTCGACCACGAAGGGTCTCTAGGGTTCCATCCGTTTGGCTGGCGGCGTGCGAACCAGCAGCGACGGACGGGCGAGCGGCTGGGCTGGTCCTGCTAGCGTCGACCCACCGCGTGATACCCATTTCACGCAGGTAGTTGGCTCGAGCGCCCATAGGACTGTCCTAGACCGCGACGCCGCTCTGCGGATTTACCCGATGGCGGCCCGCGTGAAGCTTGTTGAGACCATTCACGTACGCTTTGACAGACGCCACCACGATGTCGGTATCCGCCCCTTGGCCGTTGACGATACGGCTATTTTCTTCGAGCCGAACGCTCACCTCTCCCTGCGAATCCGAGCCAGCGGTGATCGCATTGACCGAGTACAAAAGCAGCGACCGGGATCCTGGTACCAGCTTATCGACGGCTTTGAACGCCGCGTCAACAAGACCATCCCCAGAGGACTGACAGGAGTGGTTCTCACCGGAAATCTCCAATACCAAGTCCGCAACCGGCACCGTGCCGGTTTGCGCAACGGTCTTCAGGCTTACCAATTTCAGGGCATCGGCGTTACTATCCGTCGCACTCTCCCCTACGAGCACCTGAAGGTCATCGTCGAATATTTCATGCTTTTTATCCGCTAACTCCTTGAAGCGGGCAAAAGCCTGGTTAAGCTCAGCGTCACTCTCGAAGACGATCCCCAAGGCGAGCATCCTCTCTTTAAATGCGTTGCGGCCGGAATGTTTGCCCAGAACAATCTGATTGGCGCTCCATCCGACATCCTCTGCTCGCATTATTTCGTAGGTCTCCCGCTGCTTTAAAACGCCGTCCTGATGAATGCCCGCCTCGTGGGCAAACGCGTTTGCTCCCACGATCGCCTTGTTCGGTTGCACCGGAAATCCCGTGATACTAGAGACCAATCGACTGGCCGGAAGAATATGCGTGGTGTCAATTCGCGTATCGCATGAGAAAACGTCCTGGCGTGTCCTGACGGCCATTACGATTTCCTCCAAAGAGGCATTTCCAGCCCGCTCGCCTAATCCGTTGATGGTGCACTCTACCTGTCGCGCTCCCGCCTGGACCGCTGCTAATGAATTTGCGACAGCGACACCCAGATCGTTGTGACAATGAACCGAGAACACGGCCTGATCCGAATTGGGAATTCGCTCGATCAATCGCTCGAACAAGGCGCCGAATTGATTCGGCATGGTGTAGCCAACGGTATCCGGCACATTCACGGTCCGTGCTCCGGCTCGGATCACCGCTTCGAAGACACGACAGAGGAAGTCTTCATCGGAACGCCCGGCATCCTCGGCAGAGAATTCGACATCATCCACGAGGTTTCTTGCCTGCCTGACGGCCTCTACGGCCTTCTCTAACACGTCCTCAGGCTCCATCCGCAATTTCGCCTTCATGTGGATGGGTGATGTGGCGATAAAGGTGTGGATCCGAGGCGCGTTCGCCCCCCTCACCGCCTCACCCGCTCTTGCCACATCGCCAGGGTTCGCTCGGGCCAGTCCACATATTCGGCTGTCCTTAATCTCAGCCGCAACCATCTGCACGGCCTCGAAATCGCCCTCACTGGCCGCAGGGAACCCAGCCTCAATGATGTCGACCCGCAGTTTCTCGAGGTGTCTGGCGATTCGGATCTTTTCAGCAGCGGTCATGGACGCGCCGGGGCTTTGCTCCCCGTCGCGCAAGGTGGTATCGAAAATAAAAAGCTGGTCCTTCATTTCACCTGCTCCAAAAACGGTATGTTAATCAGCGCTCCGACACCTAATGGATCGGATGCGGCACGAGTTTGAGGATGTGTTTTAGTAAGAATGCGCCGGCAGGCGCAGCAGAACCAGCAGACCAAGAGGCAGTCGTCCGTAGTGGCCTCGTCCTGAGGTGTCGAGCAACGATGAAGGTCTGGCGAAGATCACGACCCCAGTATAACGCTGAGACGCCCCAGTGTTAACCTCAAATAGCCCGCCTAAGGGTGCTTATTCGGCTCGAATCAGCGCCTATTGTCAGTCCGAAGGCTCCGACACCCGATCCCCGAATTTGGCGTCATTGAGGGTATCTGGAGAGTCCGCAGCCGGCTTAAACGGAGAAACACCCTGGCGGCGCAGCAGAATCCAGTTCACGGGTCCCGATAAGGCAAAGGCAAGGAAGGCCGTCATCAATACAACCGGCGGATCGAAAGAGATCAGCACGAAGACCATGACCACACCGAGTATAAAAACGAACGGGACCCGGTGTTTGAGGTCAAAATCCTTGAAACTGCGGTATGGGACCGAACTGACCATGGCGAATGACAAAAGCACCATCACGGTAACAGCCAAACCCTGATAAACGCCTCCTGACAGGCCATACGCATGGGCAGTCCAGATGCCTGCCGCGAGCAACACGGCGGCGGCCGGACATGGCAGGCCCTGAAAATAACGCTTACTTAAAGAGGCCTGCGTGTTGAATCGGGCCAAGCGCAAGGCGGTAGTTGCAACATAAAGGAACGCCACTAACCATCCGCTTTTTCCGATAGCGCCCAAGCCCCACTCGAACATAATCAACGCGGGCGCCAGACCGAATGAGATGAGATCGACCAGCGAATCGTACTCCTTTCCAAAATCACTGGCGGTATTGGTTAAGCGCGCCACACGACCGTCAAGAGTATCCAAGATCGCTGCAACAATAATCGCGATTGACGCGTTCTCGAAGTTTCCGATGGTCGCCTGAATAATCGAATAGAACGCCGCGAACAGACTCGCGGTCGTAAAAAGATTGGGAAGAATATAGACCCCTCTTGGCGGTTTATCGCCAGCGTCTGAGCCGCCGATCTGGCTGAGCTTGGCCATCCTATATATCCTCGGTCCGCAGCCGCGCGATAATATCACTGCCGGATAGAACCCACTTTCCCAGTTTGGCTGTGACGGTGGCATCAGGCGGCAGGAATACATCGACCCGGGAACCGAAGCGAATAAAGCCATAACGCTGACCCGCCGAAACCTCCTCACCGGGCTCGACGTACGTAAGGATCCTGCGGGCGACCCATCCCGCTACCTGCATACAGGTGATGTGAATCCCCTCAGGAGTCATCACCCCAATGGCACACCTTTCATTCTCCGTGGATGCCTTGTCGAGGGCTGCGTTAAAAAATCGGCCTCGAACGTGCTGCTTATGCGTTATCCGACCCGCCACAGGGATCCGATTGGAGTGCACCGAGAAGATGTTCATGAAAATACTGATGCGCATCGCTGGCTGCCCTGTGATTGGGTCCTCAGCCGACTGAATGCTGACTACTTTGCCGTGCGCAGGCGAGACCACCAAGCCCGATCCGGCCGGGATGCTTCGCGGCGGATCTCGAAAGAACTGCAAGATCAGCGCAGCGATAATCCAAAACGGAAGGGCCCACCAAAAGCCAACTTGCCAGTGAACGAATGACGCCATCGCGAGGGCAAGGCCTATACGGCCCCACCCTTCGCGGGCGATCAGTGGCGTAGCGGCTGCGGTCAGGTTCATAATCGGACCCAGACCTCAATACTTCAAGTCAATTCTTTTCTTTATCAACAAGTTTGCCCTTTTGAATCCAGGGCATCATGGCGCGCAGGCGCTCGCCCACGGCCTCGATATCGTGCTCGCGGCCTGCTTGACGGAGCGATTGGAATTTCGCGCCGCCCGAGCGACTCTCCTCCATCCACTCGCGAGCAAACTCCCCGGATTGAATTTCGCCCAGAATTTTCTTCATTTCGGCTTTTACGGCCGGCGTAATTACTCGCGGTCCTCGTGTCACATCACCGTATTCCGCCGTGTTCGAAATCGAATAGCGCATATTCGCGATGCCGCCTTCATAAATCAGGTCAACGATGAGCTTGGTTTCATGGAGGCACTCGAAATAGGCCATCTCCGGAGCGTAGCCCGCCTCGACCAAGGTCTCAAACCCCGCCTGAATAAGCGAGGTTAGACCTCCACACAAGACGGACTGCTCGCCGAAAAGATCGGTCTCGGTCTCTTCCTTATACGTCGTTTCAATAATTCCCGCTCTGCCTCCCCCAACCGCGCTGGCGTAGGAGAGCGCGATATCGCGTGCCGCTCCGCTGGCGTCCTGCGACACCGCGATGAGACAAGGAACGCCGCCTCCTTCGGTATAGGTGGATCGCACCAAATGCCCCGGGCCTTTAGGCGCAATCATGATCACGTCGTTGTTGGCGTTAGGTGTTATGAACCCAAAATGAACATTAAACCCGTGGGCAAAAGCCAACGCTGCTCCGGGTTTAAGATGGTCCGCCACCTCAGAGGCATACAGATCCGCAGCCAGTTCGTCCGGCACGAGCATCATAACCACATCGGCAGACGCTACTGCATTGGCCACCGTATCGACTCGAAGCCCTGCATTGACCGCCTTCGGGCGAGAGCTTGAATCTTCTCGCAGTCCGACCACCACGTCGACGCCGCTGTCACGCAGATTGTTCGCATGGGCGTGACCTTGAGATCCATAACCAATAATGGCCACCGTTTTTGCTGCAATAATTCCAAGGTCTGCGTCTTGGTCGTAATACACTTTCATTTGAGATTTCCTTTAGATAACAGATTCGGCCCTTTGACCGGGCGTTTACCGGGAGCCTTTAAAGCCTCAAGGCCCGCTCGCCACGGGCAATGCCTGATACACCCGAGCGAACGACCTCTAAGACGCTTGACGACGGGATCGTTTCCAGAAACGCGTTCAACTTATCGCCGGGTCCGGTCAGCTCGATCGTATAGGTTTCGCCGTCCACGTCGATGATCCGGCCACGGAAGATATCGACAAGGCGCTTGACCTCCTCGCGATCCGTGCCTTGGGCGACCACCTTCAACAGGAGCAGCTCCCGCTCAATATGCCGCCCTTCGGTCAAATCCAGCAACCGAACGACGTCGATCAACTTATTAAGCTGTTTGGTAATCTGCTCGATAATCTGCTCCGAGCCGTGCGTGACAATCGTCATTCGAGATAACGAATCGTCGTCCGTTGGCGCCACCGTCAAAGACTCAATGTTGTAGCCGCGCGCCGAGAACAGACCTGCAATTCGCGAAAGCGCGCCAGGCTCGTTCTCAACCAATAAGGAGAGGATCCTTCTCATGGCGTTCTACGCGAGTTCTCTTTCTGCAGGTGCGGTTCCGTCATTGGCTGGCTTGAGGACCATCTCGTTGTGGCCGGCGCCAGCGGCAATCATCGGGTAGACGTTTTCAGTCTGGTCCGTCAGAAAATCGAGGAACACCAGTCTGTCCTTCTGAGCAAACGCTTCGAGTAAGGCGCCTTCAACATCACCCGGCTTATCAACCCGAAGCCCGGTGTGACCGAAACTCGTTGCCAGGTCGACAAAGTCCGGAAGCGAATCCATGTACGAGTGGGAATAGCGACGGTCATAGAAGAACTCCTGCCACTGACGAACCATTCCCATATACCGATTATTTAGGTTCACCACCTTAATCGGCAGGTCATACTGCTTGCAGGTTGACAACTCCTGGATACACATCATGATGCTCGCCTCGCCGGTCACGCAGGCGACCGCCGACTCCGGATGGGCAAGTTGCACACCGATCGCGGCAGGCAGCCCAAATCCCATGGTACCGAGGCCTCCCGAATTGATCCACCGCCGGGGTTTATTAAACCCGTAATACTGGGCGGCCCACATCTGGTGCTGCCCTACATCCGACGTGACGTAGGCGTCTCCCAGTGTCACTTCATGAAGCTTTTGAACCACATACTGGGGCTTGATGACCTCGTCGCTAAGATCGTAGGCCAAAGATTCCCGGCCTCGCCATGATTCGATCATCTTCCACCAGGCATCAAGGTCGTCGCGTCGTGGCAGGCTGCCGCTGGAGGCGATGGCTGCCAGTAACTGATCGAGCACCTCGCCCGCGTCTCCTACGATAGGAACCTCGACTCGTACGTTTTTCCCGATCGATGCGGGATCAATATCCACATGGATAATCTTGGCTTTAGGTGAAAACTTGGCGAGATCACCCGTCACGCGATCGTCGAAGCGGGCGCCAACAGAAAGCATGACATCGCACTCGTACATGGCCATGTTGGCCTCATAGGTACCGTGCATCCCAAGCATGCCGAGAAATAAAGGATGGTCAGATGGGAGTCCGCCCAAACCCATGAGCGTGTTGGTGCACGGATACCCCAGCTTGTCGACTAACGCCGTTAGCTGTCTTGCCGCATTGGCTAGGACGACGCCGCCGCCGGTATAAATAATCGGTCGGCGGGCATTCAGAAGGAGGTCTGCCGCACGATTAATCTGCTTCGAGTGTCCTTTGGTCACCGGCGCATACGATCGTATGCGGACCTCCTTTGGATAGGTGTATTCGACTCGCTGTGCGGTAATGTCCTTCGGTATATCCACGACGACCGGTCCCGGCCTTCCCGAATTAGCGATATAAAACGCGCGCTTGATAGTCTCTGCCAGATCCTTGACATCACGCACCAGGAAATTATGTTTCACGCATGGACGTGTGATTCCGACGGTGTCTACCTCTTGGAACGCATCGTCCCCAATCAAGTGGGTAGGTACCTGCCCTGACAGCACGACCATAGGGATAGAGTCCATATAGGCCGTAGCGATCCCCGTGATTGTATTGGTGACACCTGGGCCCGACGTTACCAAAACCACGCCCGTCTTTCCGGTCGCCCGCGCGTAGCCGTCTGCCGCGTGCGTGGCGCCCTGTTCATGGCGGACCAGGATATGCCGAACGTCCTCTTGGCTATAAAAGGCGTCGTAAATATGCAGCGCGGCGCCTCCGGGGTAGCCGAAGACGAGTTCCACACCCTCATCTTTAAGACTTTGAACGACGATTTGAGCGCCGGTCAGCTCCATTAGCAAACCTCAAGATATTTAAAGTGAGAAAAGTATCGGGGAAACAGCGCGATACCAGCAGGCCAAGTATAAACAGTTACTGTCCTGGGTGTAAATTCAACGGACCCGCCATTCCGTACTGCCGTCGGGCCGATCCATTAACTCGACTCCCATTTGCTCGAGTTGATCACGAATCTCATCAGCGCGGGCAAAGTCTCTACTTTCCCGTGCCTGACGGCGCTCCGCAAGAAGGTTCTCAATCTCTGAGGCGCTTAGTATGCCGTCGACGCCAGATCGTGAACCGCTTCCGATACCGAGGAAGCGCTCGGGGTCCTGGTAAAGGATGCCCAAAACGTCTGCCAGCCGCTTCAGCGCACATCCGAGCTCATCTACGAGAGCGGTATCACGCGCCTCTGATGCTTTGTTGATCTCGCGGGCCAGTTCGAACAGCACCGCTATGGCAGACGGGGTATTGAAGTCATCGTCCAGCGCCTGTTGGAAGGCCGCCTCATAAGACCGGACTTCCGCGGACAATGCGCTGGCCGGTTTCGCCGGCGCTAACCGCAGGGCCGCGTACAGCCGGTCCAACCCGGCTCTAGCTTGGCCAAGGATCCCATCAGAGAAATTCAACGGGCTGCGGTAATGACTCAGGAGAATAAGAAATCGAATCACTTCACCAGCCCGGTTAGGGTCAGGATCATCCGCAAGCAGATTGCGAATCGTCAGAAAATTGCCCAGAGATTTGGACATCTTTTCTTCATCGATCTGAACAAAACCGTTATGCATCCAGGTATTGACGAACCGCTTTCCCGTGGCCCCTTCGCTTTGGGCGATCTCATTCTCGTGATGGGGAAAGCGCAGGTCCATCCCTCCCCCGTGGATATCGAAATGATCCCCCAAGCATTGGGTAGACATGGCTGAGCACTCAATATGCCATCCCGGTCGCCCATCTCCCCACGGCGACGGCCAACTGGGCTCGTTTGCTTTTGCTGTCTTCCACAATACAAAGTCCAGAGGGTCATCTTTCCCCTCATCTTTCTCAACACGAGCACCTGTGAGGAGTTCATCCAATGATCGTCCAGAAAGAGCACCATAGCCGGGAAATTTCCGGACTCGAAAATAGACATCACCGTTAGACCCTTGGTAGGCGAGGCCTTTGTCCTGCAAGACCCTGACCATGTCGATGATTGATTGGATATGTCCCGTCGCCCGAGGTTCCTCATCCGGAGGCATGACGTTGAGCGCCGCTTCGTCCTCATGCATGGCATCAATGAATCGGCTCGTAACGGCATCAATCGGCTCTGATAGCTCGTTGGCACGGACAATAATCTTGTCGTCGATATCCGTTATATTGCGGACGTATCGCACCTCAAGACCCCGACTTCGAAGCACCCGGACGACCATATCGAATACCACGAGCACCCTGGCGTGACCTAAATGACAGAAGTCGTACACGGTCATCCCGCATACGTACATGCCGACCCTGCCCGTCGCGCGGGGTTGGAACGGCTCCTTCTTTCTTGAAAGACTGTTATAGATGCTAAGCGTCATGGGTTTTAAAATCAGAACGACGGGGGGCGAATGTTACTCAAAGGACGGACAGACGCCAAATCCTAACCAGAGGAAGCAGGCAAGCTAACCTAACGACCCTGATGATCTATCTTATCTCTGACCTTCATCTTACTGACTCCGATGCGACTCTGAACCACCGCTTCGAGGCCTTTATTGAGCGACTCAGGCCTAACGATGACCTCTACATTCTGGGCGATCTTTTCGAATACTGGCTAGGTGACGATGCCGTGGCGTTTCTGGGGCACGGGACCACGCGGCAGCGACTGGCGAATCTCTCTGCGAATGGAGTAGGCCTTTATTTTTTGTCCGGCAATCGCGACTTTCTGGTCGGCGCCAGCTTTCTGGCTGAGTGCGGGATGAAAAAGCTCGATCCCGAGCATATCCTGAAAGTAGGGAAACATCGCCTACTGCTAATGCACGGAGACAGTCTCTGCACAGACGATATCGCTCACCAAAGGTTCCGTGCAATGGTGCTGGACCCCGTCTGGCAGGATATGTTTCTGAGCAAAACTATTGACGAGCGCGATGCGATGGCCCGAATGGCCCGCTATAGAAGTAACGACGGCAAGACAACCAAAAGCGCAGAGATCATGGACGTCACGGCTGCGGCCGTGAACGATGTCATGGAACAGCACGGCGTCACGCTGCTCATCCACGGTCATACTCATCGCCCTGCTGTCCATCAGCTGAAGGGCTCTGGTGCTATCCGACATCGCGTCGTCCTCGGCGATTGGGACACGGCAGAGAGCATCATCACCTTAACCGAGGAAAAGCTGACCCTGCGCTTTCACGGACAGGATCACACGCTAGCGCTTTAGTGGTATACGCTGATTTCTGCGAAATCCAGTGATTCGGACCCCTGCCGCTTTGTGTCATCACTTCGATCACCAGCATTCTGGGAGAGAAACTCCTCCGTCACATCCCCCGTCACATATCGGCCATCAAAACAGGAGGCGTCCACGGTGTGGATGCGAGGATTACCCTCCCTCACGGCCTCAATCAGGTCGTCAAGCTGCTGAAAGATCAATCGGTCTGCGCCAATAAATTCAGCAATTTCGGCTTCTGACCGGCCGCTCGCCACGAGTTCGGATGGAGCGGGCATATCAATTCCGTACACATTGGCATATCGGACCGGTGGCGCCGCCGAGGCAAAGTAGACCTTTTTGGCGCCGGCTTCGCGGGCCATCTGAATAATTTGGCGGGAGGTGGTCCCCCGGACGATCGAATCGTCAACCAACAGGACATTCTTCCCCCGGAACTCAAGATCAATTGCATTGAGTTTTTGGCGAACCGACTTACGTCGTTCGGCCTGGCCGGGCATGATGAAGGTGCGGCCGATATATCGGTTTTTTATAAACCCTTCCCGGTACTTTAGCCCCAATAATGTGGCTAACTCGAGCGCCGATGTCCGGCTTGTGTCGGGGATAGGTATCACAACATCGATATCGTGATCCGGCCACTGGCGCATAATCAGTTCACCCAATTTCTCGCCCATGCGAAGACGACTTTTATATACCGCGACCTGATCCATGATGGAGTCTGGTCGCGCTAAGTAGACATACTCAAAAAGACAAGGCGCCAATTGCGTACGGGGCGCACATACCCGCCTTTCGATTTCACCCTCTGTCGAGATAAACACAGCTTCACCTGGCGCTACATCTCCAAGCAATTGGAAATTGAGCAGATCCATCGCAACGCTCTCGGAGGCCACCATGACCGACTGCTTGCCAGCGTCCTGACGAAGACCAACAACCAGCGGTCGGATACCGCAAGGGTCACGAAAAGCCACCAGCCCGTATCCCACAATCATCGCCACCACCGCATAGGCGCCGTTACACCGCTGATGCAGACGACTCACTGCATCGAACACGTCGTCGCTTTGTAAAGAGCCCCGCTTAGAGCCCACCGAGACCATCAGCTCATGGGCAAACACGTTCAGAAGTACCTCCGAGTCTGAGCCCGTGTTGAGCTGTCTGAGGTCGGATTGGAAGAGTTCATGGCTCAATTCCCGGGCGTTGACCAGATTGCCGTTGTGAGCAAGCGCGACACCAAAAGGGGAATTTACGAAGAAGGGCTGCGCCTCTGAACGGTTCTCACCGCCAGCCGTAGGGTATCGAGCATGTCCGATCCCCATGTTGCCTTTAAGTTGGACCATGTGCCTCTCTGCAAACACATCCCGAACCAGTCCGCTGTCTTTACGAAGATGCACGCGTGAGCCGTCACAGGTCATGATGCCCGCCGCGTCCTGGCCCCTGTGCTGGACCACCGTCAGCGCATCATAGATTTCCTGATTTACCGGGCCATGACCAACGATTCCGACAACTCCGCACATTAACCTGCCTCCTGAGTTATCAATCTACCGCGCTACCGAACTACCAAGATCCGCCGCGCTCGAGCCTTTAATCCAACGGCGCCGGCACAATTGAGCCCTGAGTCTCAATCACCGTTGATTCGACACTCTCAATCAACGATCCGCCTACTTGAGCGACCAGGCTATCTACCAGGGGAGTCGACCGCGCAGTCAGCCACGACGCATTGTACCAAGGCTGCTCGATCAAGGGCGTTAACCGGAGAATTACTAAAGTCGCGATTAAGATAGCAAGTCCGCGCCCTGTCCCGAACACCGCTCCGAGCAATCGGTCTGTCCCCGTTAGCCCGGAGCGTTTAAAAAGGCGCGAAAGCAGGTTGCCTGCCAGGCTTAAAATCAGCAGCGATGCGACAAAGACGCCGATTGATCCCAGGGGCGAGGACAAGGTCGGATTTCCGATAAAGCTGTCCAACCACTCAGAGGCCGGCGCACTGTACCGATAGGCGATCCAGAACGCCAGTCCCCACGCCACGAGGGACAGCATCTCCTTGATGAAGCCTCGCACGATACCGATCACAATGGACGCCAACAAAACGAATCCAAGGATGAGGTCAACTACCGCAACCCCACCCAAAGCCGAAAGATTCATCTCCGCGTCGACCTACGACTTTCTGTCTATGAGCAGAACAAGCGCTCGCTCGCCGGTAACAAGCACTGCCTTCCCGCTCTCACGGTCTGCTTCTTCTTTGCTGTCAAACGGGCCCAGGACGATCCGCCAAGCAGGGTTGTCTTCAAAGGTCATCGACTCGCGGTCAGAGCGAATGCCGTTTTCCTGAAGTCGTTGCTGTTGCGTAACGGCGTTTGCCATATTTTTGAACACCCCGAGCTGGACAATCCACCCTGCTTTCCCGGCCTCAACCGCCTCCGATAAGGGGTTGCCCGACACCTCTGCTTCTGTCGCACTCAATGTTGGGACAACATCTGAAGGGGCATTCTCGCCGCCAGCCGATGGGACCGCTGCCTCCTGAACCGACTCTGATGCCGGCGAATTTATAACGACTCCCGTCCGGGGAAGGCTAAGGTCTGAGACGAACTCACTTTTTGGTTGGAGCGCCGGCGAGACGGCGGGCCTTCCCTTCATGGGGCCATTTGCACCGCCAAGTAACCAGGGGATAACCACCACGGCAATCACGACAAGCACCGCCGCTCCGGTCAAACGGTGCTTAAGATTTACCGGGGATTGGGCGCTTGAGTCCATCTATGATGTGACCCCCGTTCGAAGAGATTCCAGTATATCACCCACTAAATAAAATGAACCGAAGGCGACGACCCGATCGCCTGGCTTACTGTTTGAGATCACCTCAGAGAACACCTCCCACGGTTTCACACCGGCTGAGTGCCGCACAACACAGCCGCGTGGCATCCGAGCCTCGAGCGCTGCTATCGATAGAGCGCGATCGTCCTCGAGAGAGCACAGACTCCACTCGTCCACGACACCTTGCAGCAATTCGACACAGGCTTCAACATCCTTATCGGCCAGCATGGCAAATACGGCGCGCGTCACTCCCGTGACCGGCTCCACGGTCAACTCATCACGCAAACCGGCTACGGCGTGCGGGTTGTGGGCTACGTCAAGCCAAATCGGTATCGCGCCGTCGATTCGTTCCCGGCGTCCGGGAAGCGCTGCCGAGAAGATCGCGTTCACATGTTTTTGTTTTACGACCAACCGGTCCGACAGGTGATAAAGACATGCAAGCGCACCGCTGAGATTGGCGGCTCGCACGGCGCTACAGCTTCCCAGGATCCAGGATTGAGGCAAGTCTGTCCCTTTCTTCAAGGCCCAATCATCCGCCCGCGGAGTCGAGGGCGCCCAACTCCAGCCCGAGCCCGGCTCGCTTTTCAGTGTGTAGTCTTCCCCGCTGATAAGCGCATCACACCTCAACTGCTTTAGCCTCTCTTTGACTGATTTTGGTGGATTTGGATCAGCCACAACTGCTTTCGATTGGTAACGAAAGATACCGGCTTTTTCCGCCCCGATGCGTTCGCGAGTGGTTCCGAGCCAGGCCTGATGATCGAGCTCCACCGAGGTGATGACCGCCAAATCGGCGCTCATCAGATTCACAGCGTCGAGTCGTCCACCCATGCCGACCTCGAGTATTGCCACTTGGATATTCGAGTCCGCCATCAGCTTGAACGCGGCCAGGGTGCCGAACTCAAAATAAGTCAGGGGAATCTCTTGTCGGGCCATATCAACAGCGGAAAAAGCGCGACAGAGCGCTGCCGCCTTGACGTCCTCATCATTTAGCCGCACCCGCTCGGTGTAACTGACGAGATGTGGGGAGGTATAGCACCCGACAGAATACCCTGCCGAGCGATACACCGTTTCCAGCAGCCTGACGGTGGTCCCTTTTCCATTGGTTCCACCTACGACAATGACCGTACTCGGCCTCGGAAGCCGCATCCGGTGTAATACACGCCGAGGCCGGTCGAGGCTTAAATCGATGGAGCGAAAATGAATGGATTGAATGTACGTCGTCCACTCGTCCAGGCTTGACCCGGTGTTCGGCCGCATCGAAAAGCGATCAGCGGGAGGGCGAAAATCAAGCAGTCTCGTCGGGGAAGACGAGATCAATGTCTGCCCGAATGACAGGCTCAAATCCCAAAGTTGCAACGGCTTGGGCGATCGTTTCCCGAAGTTCGTTTCGCTTAACCACTCCATCGATTGCCCCGTGCTCAAGTAGAAACTCCGACTGCTGAAACCCCTCCGGCAATTTTTCACGCACGGTCTGCTCAATCACCCGAGGGCCGGCGAAGCCGATGAGCGCGTGGGGTTCGGCAAAAATTAGATCACCCAACATGGCCAAACTCGCTGACACGCCTCCCATGGTTGGGTCCGTTAACACCGAGATATAAGGAAGACCCTCCTCCGAGAGTTGGTTTAATGCCGAGGTTGTCTTCGCCATCTGCATCAGCGAGAAAAGACCCTCCTGCATCCGGGCACCGCCACTCGCCGAAAAACAAACCAGAGGCTGACGACGCGATCGCGCATCGTCTACCGCTCGCGTGAATTTTTCGCCCACGACCGCCCCCATGGAGCCCCCCATGAACTGAAATTCAAAAGCGGCGGCCGTAATGGGGATCCCGTAGACGGTTCCGTTTCCTGCGAGCAATGCCTCAGCTTCCTGGCTCTGTTTGGTTGCCTCGGCGAGGCGTTCCCGGTAGCGCTTTGAGTCTTTAAACCCCAGCACATCCACTGCCTTCAGGCCTTGCCCGATCTCCTCGAACTTACCGTCATCGAAAAAAGCTGCCAACCTTGCCCGGGCGCCCAGACGCATATGATGATCACACTTCGGGCAGACCTGAAGGGATCTATCAAGATCAGCGCCATACAGCACCGCGCTACATTCCGCACACTGGCGCCATAGCCCCTGAGGCACGCCGCGACGAGTTGCAGCGGATGCCGCATCCTTGATCTTGGGAGGGATTAACCGATCAAACCAGCTCAACGATATTGACCTCTCATTACAGGTTAGGCTCCGCGACTTGGCGGGCCTGATCCCAGAGCCTGACCGCGTCACAGAAGCTATGAATCTTACCTTCATTCTTGATGCCGGGCGAAGACTCGACGCCTGAACTGACATCCACCCCCCAGGCGCCGCTCCGGCTTAATGCCTGACCCACATTGACGGGCGTAAGCCCGCCAGCCAAAAGGACCGGCGCAGGCAAACGGACATTTGCCCGCTCCCAGTCAAAGGTTTTTCCGGTACCGCCGACCTGCGAGGGGCTAAAGGTATCTAGAAGAAAAGCAGCTGCATGCGGATGTGCGATTCCGACGCGGGCCACGTCCACAGACTCTCTCATGGAGATCGCTTTTATATAGGGTAAATTAAAGCGCTCGCAGTGCTCCGCCGATTCATCACCGTGAAATTGCAGGATGGACAGGCGGACCTGGGAGAGCACCTCTCGAACAAAGGATTCGGACGGGTCTACAAAAACCCCAACGACTGTCAGGAACGCGGGTAAATCCTGGACGACACGGTGAGCGGCTGTTGGATCGATATAACGCGTGCTTTGCTCGAAAAACATGAGCCCAATCGCATCGGCGCCCGCCTCTGCGGCAGTCAGCGCATCCTCGGAGCGTGTGACACCGCAAATTTTTATTCTGCTTCGCACGCGCTTATTTTAACGTGGACGCCTGTCCAAAGCCTTACCAGAACGAGAGCGGCTCGGGTGGGTCAGGTATGTGAAATCGGGACGGGTACTGAACGCCCGTCAGATATAGCCCGTCGGCAGGGGCCGTTACACCGCCCTGACGACGGTCACGACTCTCTAAGATCTCGCGCGCCCAGGCCACGTCTTGAGCGCCCGATCCGATCGTCATAAGTACGCCCGCGATATTTCGCACCATATGATGCAAGAATCCGTCGGCCTCAATATCGAACCATGTCCACAGGCCTTTCTGACCAATTGATAACTTCCGAACGTAGCGAATCGGCTGTCGTGATTGGCAATGAACGGATCGATAGGCAGAAAAATCATGGCGGCCAACCAAACACCTAGCGGCGTGGCGCATCTTGTCGCGTTCTAGGCGCTCGTGGGTCCATGTGACCCGATCAGCCAAAACCGTCGGGCGCACCGATCTCGTCAGCATAATGTACCGATAAGCCCGACCTGACGCAGAGAAACGGGCGTGAAAATCATCGGGAACCTGCCTTGCCCAGGTCACCACGACTCCCTCCGGGAGGTTCGAGTTCACGCCCTGAACCCACGCCCTCCGCGGGCGAAGCGATGCGCTCTCAAAATGAATCACTTGTCCAAGGGCATGAACACCCGTGTCGGTCCGGCCTGCTGTCACCACTCTTACCTCGTGGTTGGCGACTTCGCGGATGGCTCGCTCAACTTCCTCCTGAACGGTAGCCACGCCCGCTTGGACCTGCCAGCCGCAGAATCGACTGCCGTTATATTCCACCCCAAGGGCGTATCGTGTCATCAGTCAGTTCCGTTTGGGCGCAACGTTGTCAAACTGAAATAGCGTAAAACGCTGATGTAGAATGCGGTCATTCCTGCGGATTTTACCGTGGCCATTCGGCTGTTTATAAATCCGCACTCGTAATTTCTGAATCCATAAGGCAAGGCTCATGGCATCCCATCAATCTCTCGCAAATCCCCTGGAATCCTATAGAAGCGGACCCGATGAGCGTGGTCACTTTGGGATCTTCGGCGGACGCTTTGTGGCAGAAACCCTGATGCCTCTGATTCTGGAACTAGAGGCGGCTTACGAAGAGGCAAAACAGTCACCTGAATTTCAGCGGGACTTTGACTACTACGCCGCCCACTATATTGGCCGACCCAGCCCCCTTTATTTCGCCGAGAGTCTCACCAAGCGACTTGGGGGTGCGAAGATTTACTTCAAGCGCGATGAGCTTAACCACACCGGGGCCCATAAGATCAATAACACGCTGGGTCAGATCCTCCTGGCTAAACGGATGGGTAAAACACGAATCATTGCCGAGACTGGCGCTGGACAGCACGGCGTGGCCACGGCGACCGTGTGTGCACTTTTCGACCTACCTTGCGTGGTTTATATGGGCGCCACCGATATTGAGCGCCAGGCGCCGAATGTCTTTCGCATGAAGTTACTGGGTGCAGAAGTCGTTCCGGTGACAAGCGGAACCGGGACGCTTAAGGATGCCATGAACGATGCCCTCAGAGACTGGGTCGCGAACGTCGATAACACGTTCTACATCATCGGCACCGTCGCCGGACCCCACCCGTATCCGATGATGGTTCGAGATTTTCAGAGTGTCATTGGGAACGAAACCAAAGAGCAGATTCTCGCCGCTGAGGGTCGACTGCCGGATGCCCTGGTGGCGTGTATCGGCGGAGGATCCAATGCGATGGGTCTCTTCCATCCTTTTCTCGACGATCCAGTCCGCATCGTGGGCGTCGAGGCCGGCGGGCTAGGTGTGGAGACGGGAAAGCATGCCGCATCTCTGACCGGCGGGCATCCCGGTGTATTGCATGGGAACCGGACCTACCTGCTTCAGGATCCCGATGGGCAAATCATCGACGCTCACTCCATATCCGCAGGTCTGGACTACCCCGGGATCGGGCCCGAACACGCCTGGCTGTTCGATCAAAAACGCGTGGACTATGTGTCGGTCACAGACGAAGAGGCGCTGGAGGCCTTCAAGCTGTGTTGCGAGACAGAAGGCATCATTCCCGCCCTCGAGCCGGCTCACGCATTAGCGCATGTATCCAAACTGGCGCCCCAAATGAGCCCGGATGAAATCATCGTCATGAACCTCTGTGGACGCGGCGATAAGGACATCTTCACCGTCGCTGAGGCGTTGGGGGTCAAGCTATGAGTACGGAGGCGAAAACCGATCGACTCAATAAGCGGTTTTCCGAGCTGAAGGAATCCGGCCGTGCCGGTCTGGTTACCTTCATCACCGCCGGCGATCCGAGCATCGAGATCAGTCAGCAACTCCTGGACGCGTTGCCGGATTCAGGAGCCGATGTTATCGAGATCGGGATGCCCTTCTCTGATCCAATGGCCGATGGGCCGGCGATCCAGGCGGCAAGTCTCCGGGCCCTTTCGGCGGGCGCCTCACTTGCCGGCACATTAGAGATGGTGAAACGATTTCGCGAGAAGAATAGTGAGACACCCATCATTCTGATGGGTTACTTCAACCCGATCTATCAATACGGATCGTCTCGCTTTGTTAACGATGCGATTTCAGTCGGGGTCGATGGCCTGATTCTGGTTGATCTCCCGCCTGAGGAGGATGACGAACTTTGTGACCCAGCCAGGACCGCAGGACTTCATTGGATCCGCCTGGTCACGCCAACGACCGACCCAGAGCGACTGCGCACCGTGCTGGCCAACAGCAGTGGGTTTGTTTATTACGTCTCCATCGCAGGCATCACCGGAACCAAAGCCGCAAGCGTCGGTTCCGTGGCCGATGCCGTCAGTCGCATAAAGGACACAACCGCCCTGCCGATTGCTGTGGGCTTCGGTATTCGCACGCCTGAGCAAGTGCGCAATGTGGCAGCGGTAGCTGACGCGGTGGTCGTCGGTTCTGCGATCGTCGAGACGATCGAACAACATGCAACGGGTGACCGTCCTGATTCAGAGAGCCTCAAAGCTCAGGTTCTTACCCTGGTAAAAAATCTGGCCGCTGGAACCCGTCGCTGAATTACAGACGGTCAACAAGCGCCTGACGTCGCGATCGGACTTGCTCATCCTGATGACCGTCGAGCGCTTCAAGAATCTCCCTCGCCGCCTCAACATCTCCAATCTGCAGGTAGGCCTCTGCAATATCCAATCTAGCCACTGGATCATCGTCCTCGGCAACGAGGATCTCACCCTCAGGCGGATCCGCCCGAAGTAACTCAAGATCGCTATCAGGGTCTACGGGATCCTCTTGGTCAGCGACCCCGTCGCCCTTCTCGTCTGATTTGAGAGGCACTTCCGAGCCCTTCGCAGGACTTACACTGTCGAACTCAAAGTCGATCCCATCATCGACACTCTCAGTTGGAGGGGACGCCTCTTTGGACGCCTTGACGCCATCGACCGGCGTGGCCGAGCCGAGCGCGCGGGATTGCGGCTCGTCAGTCAGATCAAAGGCGATACCATCGAAGTCATCGGACACAGCCTGTGGCGTCGATCGATCGTTCTCCTTCGCCTGTGCAGCCGTCTGGGCAACCATTGTTTCTGGCGGGTTCTCTTTTCCCGGCAAAGACGTATCGAAAGGAGCCGTCTTTGCGCTTAGACTGGCAAGATGAGCGGCTTCAGGCGAACCTGGATCTAGCGTTTGTTGCAGCTCCTCACTAAGCTTGCCGAATTCTGCGGTCCTACCTAGCGACTGATAAACCTCTAGCAATTTCAGCTTAAGATCCACGCGATTCGGGGCGCGCGATACGGCGTAACGAAGCGTCTCCTCAGCCTGTTTACCGCGACCGTACGCCAAAAATATTTCAGCCTCGGTTAAGGGGTCGACATCCTCACTGTTGACCGCAACGCCACGCTGCGTTTCAATTTCCGTAACGAAACCCGCTCCAACACTGTCTGGCGCCTCAGGCGCAGGCGGGCTCGCTGAGTCAGACGTTTCTGACGCTTCAGGGCGTGTAAAAAGAGAGCGCTTCCTTTCGCCATGGTCTTCTCGACGGGATCCGGCCCTCTCCGCGGGTCCTCGGCGTTTACGCCGCGCCCGCAAAAGCGCCCATAACAGGATCAGCAGGGCCACCAGACCCAATAGCACGCTCAAATCCAGTCCAAGCACGGCACCATCAACCGAGGACGGCGAGCCGACCTCACTTAGGAACGCCGTTAGGCCCACAAAGAGTCCCGCAGTAACCTGCTTCACCCAATCCAGGCTGCGACCGGGGTCCTCCCAGGGAGGAGGTACTTGCTGCGGGTTTTTATTGCTGGCCAGCCCCAGTGCTGGATCTGATGCCTCGGGCTTCGGTGCCGCTTTTTGCGCAGGTCCACTTACAACACCTTCAGAGCCCGCAGCAGGCGTGGGCGCAGGGGTAGTTGCAGGCTTGGAGCGTTCGACCTGTGCTGCGGCCACCATCTCTTGCTCTTGCGCTTTTTGCATCTGTTCGAGCTGCTGCTGAGCAAGGGCGAGCTGGGTCTCCTGAAGCTCGATTAACTGCATCGTTTTTTCCAACTGCCGCTCAAGAAGCATGACCTGCTCCGTCAACGCTTCATTTTCAATGACCTTGCCGCCCAGGGCCTCCTCGATGAGCACCATCCGGTCACTGAGGGCGTTTATGGCGTCATCGCGCTCCCCGGACGAGTTCGTACCAACGGGACTCGTGACGGGCTCTAACTGCTGATCGGACGTCCCGACAGCGACGGCGCCACCCGCAGCAGCGGCATCCTCTACTACCCGCTTCGCACTTATAGATTCGGCGGGCGACACGATCCGCAGTACGTACTCGGTCGCTATCGCCGTCGACGGGCCCTGCCCCGTCGTCAGATTATCGACCTCCGTCCATGTTGATGTGCTTGTGAGCGCCTCAGTACCCACCCGCCGATGCAACCAGCTGACCAGATGACTCTCATATATCTCAGCCGCGGCCTCCGGCGCTTTGGTCTGCATGAACCGCTCGGAGGGTACGTGTAAATAAGCCCCCGCTTTCAGCAGATTCATGTTTTCATCGATGAACGCATCCGGATTGTCTTCAAACAACGCCACCATACGCTGCTTCACCGACAGGGCTTCGTCGACACTAACCGCTCGAGCGATGCCCATCAGGGTATCGCCCTCGCTCACAGGCCCGTACCGTTCTCCGGGATAAACGGTCTGTCGAGCGCTTGCGGGCACAACGGTCCCGAGAGCCGACGGCAGTAAGGCGGCGCCCTCCTCCTTAAAGTCGATCGGATCCAGCATCGCGGTGTAATCACGAAACAACCGCTGATCCTGATACTGAAAATCAATCAGAAATCGAAAAAAGGGAGTGGTGACGGGGCGTAACGTGGACAGGATAATCTTCGGCGGAAGCGAATCGCGGTCCAGTCGAAATTCAAGATCTGACAACGACGGATCGTATTCAAGGCCCGCGTCGCGATGCGACTGCCGAGAGGCAAGGCCCACAGTCATAACACCCTCTGACCCAGCTGAGATCATGTCGATCATGATCTCAGCCTGAAGCGGCTGGTTTAGAGCGGAGTTGACTTTTAGTTCGGTGAGTTCAAGCGCATGAATGGCCGGCGATAGCAGCATCAGCACGGCGATGCACAGCGCGCCGCGAGCCTTCGAGTGCAGCGGAGCGATGCAGAAGTGGCGCTTCATGGCGTCTAGAGCCGGATCTCGACGATCATGGTTTGATTATACGCGGAGCCCGAAAGACAATTAGCTGCCCGTCGTGGTAAGCGCAAGAGGTCGAAACGCGGATTATCCGGTTGAGAGGACCTCAGCGATCTGGATGCTGTTAAGGGCGGCGCCTTTTCGAATGTTGTCTGAAACCACCCACATACAAAGGCCTCGATCGCAGGAGATGTCCTCGCGTATCCGACCTACAAACACGGGATCCTCATCGGCTGCATCCGAAACCGGGGTGGGATACCCGCCTGGAGCACGATCATCAATAACCTTGACCCCGGGCGCCCGTTGCAGAAGTTTCCGGGCTTGATCGGCTGTGATCTTGTCCACGGTCTCGATATGGACGGCCTCGGAATGTCCGTAAAAGACCGGCACACGAACCGTCGTCGGATTAACCGCGAGATCAGGATCCCCTAAAATTTTTCGCGTCTCCCAAACCATCTTCATTTCTTCGCGCGTGTAGCCATTTTCCTGAAAGGTATCGATATGCGGGATGACATTGAAGGCAATCTGCTTGGGCATCACGGCAGAACTGATCGGCTTGGCGTTCAATAACGCCGCGGTCTGGCCCGCTAGCTCCTCGATCGCCCGCCGGCCAGCGCCCGAAACTGCTTGATAGGTGGCCACATTGATCCGCCGAATGCCGACGGCGTCGTAGATAGGCTTCAATGCAACGACCATTTGAATGGTCGAACAGTTTGGGTTAGCGATTAATCCCTCGTGATCCTGAAGCGCTTCCGGATTCACTTCTGGGACCACGAGCGGAATCCGAGGGTCGTTACGAAAGTGGGAGGTATTGTCGATAACGACACAACCCGCATCGACAGCTTTGGGTGCAAACTCTGCCGATACCGAGCCGCCCGCCGAGAAGAAGCCTACCGGCGTCTGCGAAAAATCGAAAGTCGCCAGATCCTGGATACGAACAGCCTTGCCTCGGAACATCACGACCTTCCCCACTGATCGCTCACTGGCCAGGGGAAACAGTTGGGCGACCGGGAACTTCCTTTGCTCGAGGATCTTGATCATGGTCTCCCCGACCGCCCCGGTGGCCCCCACCACAGCCACGTTAATTGCGGCTTGGTTTGTCATTACGCCTTCTCCAAAGTTGAGCGGGTTTCAGTTAATGTGTACTGAAATCGGGATACAGCCAGGGAGTCTCTTTTGCCCGCCTCTTTTCGTAACGGGTTATGTCCTCCTCATGCTGTAAGGTCAGCGAAATATCGTCCAGTCCTTCCAGCAGACACATCTTCTTGAACTGGTCGATCTCGAATCGATATACGTTTCCGTCTTCAGAAGTCAGGGTCTGCGCCTCTAGATCGACATCCATAGTGAAGGCGCCTTTTTCCTGGTCGCGGGCAAAAAGCCAGTCAACATCCGCCAGAGGCAACGCGATCGGTAACACGCCGTTCTTGAAGCAATTGTTGTAGAAGATATCGGCAAAACTGGCAGCGATAACGGTCCGAATACCGAAGTCGCGCAAAGCCCATACGGCGTGTTCGCGCGAGGAACCGCACGCAAAGTTTTCCCGGGCCAGAAGAAAAGTGCCCCTCCGATAGGGCTTCTGGTTCAGGACAAAATCTTTGTTGAGGGGACGATCGCTACAGTCCTCACCGGGCTCCCCTTGATCCAGATATCGCCATGCGTCGAAAAGGTTATCGCCAAACCCTGATTTCTCGACAGACTTCAAAAACTGCTTGGGAATAATGGCATCGGTATCGATGTTGTTACGGTTTATCGGGATAACCACGCCCGAATACTTAACAAATTTTTCCATGTCCTATTCCTTTTAAAGCTGATTGGGGTCAACGAAATGGCCTGCCACCGCAGCTGCTGCCGCCATAGCCGGGGAGACCAGATGGGTTCGCCCCCCATAGCCTTGGCGGCCTTCGAAATTACGGTTAGAGGTCGCCGCACAACGCTCCCCGGGCTCGAGCCGATCGGCATTCATTGCTAGGCACATCGAGCAACCGGGTTCGCGCCACTCGAAACCGGCCTCAATGAAGATTTTATCCAGACCCTCTTCTTCGGCTTGCTTTTTGACGAGGCCGGATCCCGGGACCACAAGGGCCTGTTTCACGTTTCCTGCCACCCGACGACCCTTTGCAATGGTCGCCGCCGCACGCAGATCTTCGATGCGCCCATTCGTACACGCGCCGATAAAGACCTTGTCGACAGGGATAGCGCTTATCCGCGTGCCAGGTTCTAGGTCCATGTACTCCAATGCCCGAGACCAGCCCTCTCGCTTGCCTTCGTCGGGCGCATCCTTTGGGTCGGGGATCACGTCATCCACGTTAGCGACCATCTCTGGTGACGTTCCCCAAGTGACCTGAGGCCGAAGGGAACTCACATCGATGCGATGCTCGACATCAAACTGGGCGTCTACATCAGAGACCAATCCAAGCCATGCCGCGGCCGCCGTCTCAAACAGTGGCCCATCCGGAGAGAAAGGACGTCCTTTGACGTAGTCGATGGTTTTTTGATCGACCGCAACGATACCCGCTCGCGCACCGGCCTCGATAGCCATGTTACACAGGGTCATCCGGGCCTCCATGGAGGCATCACGAACCGCAGAGCCGGCAAATTCAATCGCAAACCCGGTACCGCCCGAGGTGCCGATGTGGCCGATGACCGCGAGAATCATGTCTTTCGACGCCAGACCCTCGGAGAGCTTGCCCTCCAAGGTCACCCGCATATTCTTCATCTTGCGAGCAACCAAGCACTGGGTCGCGAGCACATGTTCAACTTCTGACGTGCCGATTCCAAAAGCCAGGGCCCCCAGGGCGCCATGGGTAGCCGTGTGGGAATCGCCGCAGACGATGGTCATTCCCGGAAGCGTGGCCCCCTGTTCAGGACCAACAACGTGGACGATACCCTGTCGCGGATCCGACATATCAAATTCAGTAATACCGAACTCGGCGCAATTCCGATCCAGGGTCTCCACCTGCAAACGGGACACCGGATCATCAATTCCAGCGCTCCGGTCCGTGGTCGGCACGTTGTGATCGGCAACCGCAAGATTGGTCACCAGCCGCCGGGGTCTGCGCTCAGCGTCCCGAAGTCCCGCAAAGGCCTGCGCGGAGGTGACCTCGTGCAACAACTGCCGGTCGATATAAATCAACGCCGTGCCATCGTCCGCCTGGCGGACCAGGTGATCTTCCCAAAGCTTGTCGTATAAGGTTTTTCCAGTCATGTTCCGCTCCTTGAGGGCGCGCGATTTTATCATAGCGAACCCCGTGCTCTAGCCTTCTCGAACGGGATTCGCTAGACAAATTGCACCATGGAAATGCGCCGATTCGGTGCTATCCTCCCGTCCCATAGAGCCATGAACCCGTCAGCACGCCAAAGCTTCCACGCCCTCTTCGCCCATTTCGAATACCGGGTGGGAAGAGTATTGCTCCCGCTCGATCAGACCGCGCAGGAGCCAGCCGCTCTCGTATCAACACAGGCCGTCTGCCTGGAACTCGCCCGAGAGGCTGCGGTTTGCATCTATCGAGCGAATGGATGCCAGAAACTTGAAGATGCCGTCACGCTCTGGCCGACCTTAAACGCTTTGGGAGAGCTCAAGGCGCGTTATCGACGCCGCGGAAAACTGGATGTGATGAACGCCGACTTTCTGGAGGCGCTTGGCCGGGCCACTCTGGCGTTCATGGACGAGCGCACGGCACCGGTCGAATGGACGCCTATCCCGGCCGTAAAAGACGGCTCAGAACCAAAAGTCAGCGCCCGCGTTCGGCGCTAACCCGAACAGGAGTCAAAGGGACCGAGGTGCTTTTTTAGTCCCTAAACGGTTCCCGGCAGTAAAGGCCCGGGGGTGGCAAGGACACCCAACGCCCGATGGCGCATCAGGTGATCGACCAGCACCAATGCAAGCATCGCCTCGGCAATTGGAACCGCGCGAATCCCCACGCACGGGTCGTGCCGGCCGGTCGTCACCACATCCTCTGCCTCACCTTCTAGATTCACGGTCCTTCCCGGCGTAGGAATACTCGAGGTGGGTTTCAGGGCTACCGAAACCTCCAGTGGCTGTCCTGTAGAGATACCGCCAAGGACACCGCCGGCATGATTGCTTAAAAACCCCTCGGGCGTCATCTCGTCACGGTGTTCACTTCCCCTTTGCTCAATACAGTCAAAGCCGGCCCCTATCGAGACGCCCTTGACCGCATTGATCGACATCATCGCGCCCGCGATGTCCGCATCCAGCCGATCGAAGACCGGCTCACCCAGCCCAGGAGGAAGACTATCGGCCACGATTCGCAAGCGGGCGCCAATGGAGTCGCCTTCCCGCCTGAGCGCATCGATGAACGCCCCTATGTCGTTGACTTTCGCCGGATCGGGAAAAAAGAACGGATTCTCGCCGACCTGCGTCCAGTCAAAGTGCTCAGCTCGAATGGGTCCAATCTGCTCCATACATCCCCGAATTTCGATTCCCGCAGATACGCTCAGATATTTGCGAGCAATCGCCCCCGCCGCGACGCGCGCCACCGTTTCTCTCGCAGAGGCTCTACCGCTGCCCCGGTAGTCCCGAAGCCCGTATTTTTTAAGGTAGGTGTAATCCGCGTGGCCCGGACGGAATTGCTCTTTTATTTTGTCGTAGTCACGAGAGCGCTGATCCTGATTATGAATAATCAGCGCAATAGGGGCGCCTGTAGTCTGTCCCTCAAACACGCCCGAGAGAATTTCCACATGATCCGGCTCGCGGCGCTGAGTGGTGTACTTCGATTGACCCGGTCGGCGGCGATCCAGGTCCCGCTGGATGTCCGTCTCGGCCAGAGGGAGTCCCGGGGGGCAGCCGTCCACGATGCAGCCGAGGGCGGGCCCATGGCTCTCACCAAAGGTGCTTACCCGAAACAGAGTGCCAAAAATACTTCCTGCCATGAGCGCTCCCTAGCCCTGCTCAGGCGCCACTACGCACGTGGCAAAGTGACTCCACTTTGACCTTGATACTTGCCCTTTCGGTCTTTGTAGGACACCTCACAACTCTCGTCGCCCTCAAAGAAGACGACCTGAGCAACCCCTTCGTTCGCATAGATCCTGGCAGGAAGAGGCGTCGTATTGGAGAACTCCAAGGTCACGTAGCCCTCCCACTCCGGCTCAAACGGAGTCACATTGACGATGATACCGCAGCGCGCGTACGTCGACTTACCCAGGCAAATGGTAAGAACATTCCGTGGAATCCGGAAGTACTCAACGGTCCTGGCTAATGCGAATGAGTTGGGAGGAATGATGCAACATGGACCGCGAAAGTCCACAAAACTACTTTCATCAAATGCTTTCGGGTCAACGATTGCCGAATTAATATTCGTGAAGATCTTGAATTCGTCAGAGCATCGAATATCGTACCCGTAACTCGACGTACCGTACGAGATTACGCGATGGCCGTCCACAGAGGACACCTGATCGCCCTCGAAAGGCTCAATCATCCCTTGTGCCGCCATACGACGGATCCAGCGGTCGGACTTAATTGCCACAGGTTCTCGTGTCTTTAATTAAATGCTCGTAAAAACAGAAAGGACGCTCGCCTGTCCAATAAACTCAAGTTCTAGGTATTTTGTACCACAATGGATGGAAAGACGTCCGCGTAGTTGCGCTTCCTGGCTGCCAAGCGGCCCGCCACATGCCGGGCGATCTCGCGGTAATTAGAAGTCACCTTCCCATCAGGATCGGCAACGACCGTTGGTCGCCCGCTGTCGGCATCCTCGCGAATCCGCATATCGAGCGGGATACCCCCCAACACGTCCACGTTGTACTCCTCGGCCATTCGGCGACCACCGCCCTGCCCGAAGATAGCTTCCTCGTGACCGCACTGAGAACAAACGTGCGTACTCATGTTCTCCACGACGCCCAGAACGGGGATCTCAACTTTCTCAAACATTTTTAAGGCCTTGCGGGCATCGAGTAAGGCAATGTCCTGGGGAGTGGTCACAATAACGGCACCCGAGACCGGCACCTTTTGCGCCAGCGTGAGTTGGGTATCGCCGGTACCGGGCGGCAGGTCGATGATCAGATAGTCAAGATCTTTCCATCGCGTGTCGTTGAGCAACTGTTCAAGTGCCTGCGTCACCATCGGGCCTCGCCAAATCATCGGGGTGTCCTCATCGATTAGAAACCCGATAGACATTGCCTGCAATTGATAGCTGATCATCGGCTCAATACTCTTCCCGTCAGACGACTGGGGACGCCCGCTGATACCCAGCATCCGGGGCTGGCTGGGCCCATAAATATCGGCGTCGAGTATGCCCACGCGACCGCCTTCTGCCGCGAGTGCCAACGCGAGATTGGACGAGACCGTCGACTTTCCCACGCCTCCTTTGCCTGACGCCACAGCGATAATGTTTTTGACCCCCTTGATCGGAGTCACCCCTTTTTGGACTTCGTGGGCGACCACTTTGGTCTTGAAACTTAAACTCACATTCGCCTGAGCTCCCGCTTCCTTCGCAACGACCGAGCGAATCATCCCCTCTAACTCGCTCTGCCACCCCACTGCCGGATAGCCAAGCAGGATATCGATCGCAAAGGATCCGTCCTCTGCTGCCGTAACCTTGACGGCCTTACCCTCCGCCAACGTGGATTTGGTGTGCGGGTCGGTGATCAGACCAATAGCATCGGAGAGCGCCTGCGAGGATAGTTGATTCATAGTGATTAAGCTGAGATGACGGCGCCCGTGTGACGCCTCGTAGTACAGAAGAACGGGCGCAGATGCTACCACAACCGGTCATGAATATTGGGTGCATAAGCTATAATTCAAGCGTTAGGACTCGCGGTTGTCGTTAGCGAAGCGATGTCGATTCCCGCTGATCCTGAAACCGCCACCGCGCTTCTCGTCTATGAACCCGACCGCTCGTAAAATCCTCGTCACCAGCGCTCTGCCCTACGCCAACGGACCCATTCATCTGGGGCACCTCGTCGAATATATCCAGACCGATATCTGGACGCGGTTTCAGAAACTCGGAGGACATCAGGCTTTTTATGTGTGCGCTGAGGATACCCATGGAACCCCGATCATGCTTAAGGCGCGAAGTGAAGGCATTTCGCCCGAAGCGCTGATTGCCAGAACCGCGGTAGAGCACAAAGCAGACTTCGACGGCTTTGATATTGCGTTCGATAATTACTACACCACGCATTCTGAAGAAAATCGGCATTTTTCCGAGTTCATCTACGGCGAATTACTCCGCAAAGGGCATATCGAAAGACGCTCCATTACCCAGGCCTACGATCCGATCGAGGACATGTTTCTGCCGGATCGCTTCATTCGAGGAAGCTGTCCGCGCTGCGAAGCGCCCGACCAGAACGGCGACAACTGCGAGGTCTGTGGCGCAACCTATTCACCCACCGACCTAGGGAATGCCGTTTCCGTGATCTCTGGCGCCACCCCGGTTGCCCGGGATTCGGATCACTACTTCGTCCGATTATCAGACTTTGAGAAAATGCTGAAGGATTGGACCGGTTCAGGACGCCTGCAATCCGAGGTTCGCAACAAATTGAACGAATGGTTCGATGCCGGGTTGCAGGATTGGGATATCTCCAGGGACGCGCCTTACTTCGGTTTCGAGATACCCGACGCTCCGGGAAAATATTTTTATGTCTGGCTGGATGCCCCTATCGGCTACATGGCCAGTTTCAAGAATTTCTGCGTTCGGGAGGCTATAGACTTCGATCAGTTTTGGTCCAACGACTCGGAGGCTGAGCTTTATCACTTCGTGGGCAAGGATATTCTTTACTTTCACACTCTCTTCTGGCCCGCGCTGCTCCATGGCGCCGGATTTCGAACGCCAACAGCCGTATTCACTCATGGCTTTCTCACCATTAACGGCCAGAAGATGTCTAAATCCCGCGGTACCTTCATCACCGCGCGGGACTATCTCACACATCTCGATCCTGATTACCTCCGGTACTACTTCGCCGCAAAACTGAACAACCGAGTAGAAGATCTCGACTTCAACATCGATGACTTCGTGACCCGTGTGAATTCGGACCTCGTTGGAAAAGTGGTGAACATCGCAAGCCGGTGTGCGGGATTCATTCACAAGCGCTTCGGCGGGCGGCTTTCCGCATCACTGCCGGACCTCGATCTTTTCAACCATTTTGTCTCGCAGAACGCATCGATCTGTGCTGCCTATGAGGGGCGTGAATTCTCCCGCGCTATTCGCGAGATCATGGCCCTTGCCGATATGGCGAATCAGTATGTCAATGATCAGCAACCCTGGGTCGTCGCTCGCGATGAAAGTCGCGCAGCAGAACTGCAAGGCATCTGTACGCAGGCCTTGAATCTGTTCAGAGTGCTGATGATCTGGCTGGCCCCAGTGGTACCCCGTCTCGCCCAACGAAGTGCCGATTTCTTGCAATGCCCTATTGGCCACGGCGCCACATTACACCAACTTACTGAACCGCTAACCGATCACGAGATAGGTATCTTCACCCGGCTTCTTGATCGGGTGGATCTGGACAAAGCGCAAGCTATCCTGGAGACGCCGCAAAATATGACAACGCAGACTGACACACCCCAAGCCGGTCATCTCACGGACGAACCCATCGGCGATCAGATTTCGATAGATGAGTTCCTCAAGATAGACCTGCGCGTGGCACACGTGCAACACGCCGAGTCCGTTGAGGGCGCGGACAAACTCATCAAATTGACCCTTGATCTTGGCGAGGAGACTCGCGAAGTCTTTGCCGGGATCAAAAACGCCTATGACCCGGCCCGTTTGATCGGACGGCAGGTCATTATGGTTGCGAATCTGGCGCCCAGAAAAATGCGCTTTGGGGTCTCAAATGGCATGGTGTTAGCCGCCTCGGGAAAAGACGACCTCGGAGGCGTGTTCGTATTATGTCCTGACGAAGGCGCGCAGCCGGGCATGCGCGTCCGTTAAATTCCTTCGACCTGTGGGATCTGCTGAACTGCTACCTTCTCAACGCGCTCTGTTTGATCTCCCAGAGGGCGTGTGCTATCTCAACTGCGCGTACATGTCGCCCCTGCCTCGCCGATCACTCGATGCAGGTCGCGAGGGGCTCCTTCAGAAAGGCAGACCCTGGCAGATTACACCCGATGATTTTTTTACAACAGCCAATGCGGTCCGTTTAGCAGCGGCTCAACTTTTTGGCGCATCCGCTCACCATATCTCACTTACGCCATCAGCCAGTTACGGCATCGCCGTTGCGGCACGGAACCTCCCGATTCGATCCGGGCAGCGGGTCATCCTACTGGCCGACCAATACCCCTCTAACGTCTATGCCTGGCGCACCGCCGCCCGGCAGAACGGAGCGGAGATCTGCACCATCGCGCGGCCGGAGGATGGGAACTGGACCCCTCACATTATCCGGCAAATCGATGAGCGAACCGCACTCGCAGCACTTCCACAATGTCACTGGACGGATGGCTCAATCATTGAGCTGGCAAAGGTTCGCGATGCGCTGGATGCATTCGGGGCGGCCCTTGTCCTCGACCTGACTCAAAGCCTAGGCGCGATGACCTTCGACTTAGACCGCATCCGGCCAGACTTCGCGGTCGCTGCCGCGTATAAATGGCTGCTAGGCCCGTATTCGACGGGGATTCTTTACTCCGACAACAAATACCATTCGGGGGTGCCTATCGAGGAGCATGCCTATCCGCGACGCGATGCGGTCGACTTTGCAAAGTTGGTTAACTATCGCGATGACTTCGAGCCTGGCGCCCGGCGTTTCGATGTGGGAGAGATGGCCAACTTTGCTCTCCTACCGGCCTTGCTCAGCAGCCTTCAGCAGATTAACGCTTGGGGCGTGGGGGCGATCGAAGCCAGCCTACGTAAGATTACGAACGAAGTCGCGCAAAGCGTGCAAGCGGCGGGCCTACAGGTGCTTCCTTCGGATTATCGCGCGCCCCATTTTCTTGGCATCCGCTTCGAACGCGCCATTCCCAACGATCTCCTTGGAGCGCTAAACAAACAGAATGTTTTCGTCAGCGTGCGCGGCGATTCATTGCGTGTGACGCCGCACCTGTACAACGACGAGTCTGATATCGCTCAATTTTTGAAGGCCTTGCTTCCTTTTACGGATCAACGATAGCCGCCTGTACTCTTTCAGCCATGACCGATCTATCCGCCCTTCTGCCCCAACTTCAGTGCCAACGTTGTGGATTTGTTTCCTGCGACGCCTATGCAGATGCTATGCGTCTTGATAAGACTCCCGGAGACCGCTGCGCACCCGGCGGCTCGAGGGTATTGCACGAGCTCAATCGGGCACTTGGACAACAAAACCGTGAAGTCGATCCTTCCTATTTCCATGAAACCATCGCCCGGGGTGTGGCAATTGACGAAAACAGTTGTATCGGCTGTGCGCTTTGTATCAAGGCCTGCCCTGTAGACGCCATCGTGGGCTCAGGAAAGGTGATGCACACCGTGATATTAGAGGCGTGTACAGGGTGCGAACTTTGTCGACCGGTCTGTCCGGTCGATTGCATCACACCCACGTCCGTTTTTGAATTCGACTCACTTGATGAGCTTGAGGAGATCGCGACTCGAAAGCCTGCGTTTAGAAAACAATGGCTACGTCAACAGACCCGGTTGCAGGGCCGCCAGACCCCAGTCGTCGTCCCAGTAGATGATCGATCCGAACGGCAGCGGCAGATCGAAGCCAGCGTCGGTCGAGTTCGCGCAAGACGCCGGACAGACTCCCTGTAGGACGCCTCAATGAGTCTCGCAAAAAGGGTCGAGTTTTTTTCGCGTCTGTCGAAAGAAAATCCAAATCCCCAGACAGAGCTTAAATTCCGGAGTCGATTTCAGCTCTTGATTGCGGTGATTCTCTCTGCCCAGGCAACCGATGTCTCTGTAAACAAAGCGACTCGAACCCTTTTTCGCGTCGCCCCCACTGCGCAAAAAATGATTGAACTGGGTCTCGCCGGCATCAAAGAACACATAAGGCACATAGGCCTTTTTAACAGTAAAGCCGATAACATTCTTAAAACCTGTCACATCCTCAAGGAGCGATATAAGGGTCGCGTACCCAGAACCCGCGCTGAGCTTGAGGCGCTGCCCGGCGTCGGCCGAAAGACCGCGAATGTAGTACTTAACACGGCCTTTGGTGACGAGACCATCGCGGTAGACACACATATCTTCCGTGTAGCCAACCGCACCGGTCTTGCCCGTGGACACACTGTACTCGCCGTGGAAAAAAAGCTGCTGAAAAATGTTCCGCCCGGGTTTCGAGCAGACGCCCATCATCTTCTGATCTTACACGGCCGCTATGTATGCAAGGCCCGGGCCCCGCTCTGCTCGGCATGCGTGATATCGGACCTGTGCGCTCACTTTAAGCGCGCCTGACCGTTTAGCGTTGCTTCTGGCGTAGGGTTTCGAAGAGTGCGATCCCGGTCGCCACGCCGACATTAAGACTCGGAAAAGTCTCGACCGAGGGAACCTTTATGAAGGCATCGCAATGCTTCGCCGTCAGGGTTCGAAGTCCATTTGCCTCGGAACCAAACACCCAAGCGATTCGCCCGCGCAAATCAAAATCGAAGAGACTCTGCTCCGCCCGCTCTGATGCACCCAGGAGCCAGAAACCCGTCTCTTTGATCTCATTCAGCGTTTGGGACCAGTTGCCAACCTCAAAAAGCTCAAGATGATGGGTACCGCCAGCCGCTACGCGCAGCGCCGCCGGCGTTAATCCGGCGCCCTCGTTCGCCGGTATCACGACCGCGCTCACCCCCGCAGCTGCGGCTGATCGCAAACAGGAGCCAAGATTGCGGGGATCCTCGAGGCTGTCCAAGATCAAGATCGTGCCATCCGCTGGCGCTGCCCGAAGCCAATCCCTGAACGCCGCTAGATTTTGGGCTGGCGCTCTCGCCAGGAGACCCACAATACCCTGATGTCGAAGTTCGCCTGCCAACTGATTTAAAACGTCTTTTTTTGCTCGATGGAGCTTCACGCCTGATGCTTGCGCGCGATCCAGTATCGCTGCCACACGTGGATTGTCTAATGAGCCGTCGTGAACAATCTCGGCCAGACTCTGATGACGGGATTGAAGCGCGCTCTCAACCGCGTGAATCCCGCAGAGTACTTGCATTCGATCTGTACTGTTTCTTGTCATGATTTTAGCGACTCCTAGGCCTGACTTTCTTTCGACCTCTGCCGACGGCCGTCGGTTTAGCATTTCGGATGAAATCAATTCGTGCCAAGTCAACGTCTGCCGCGGCGGCTTTAACGCTTATCGAATCACCAAGTCGAAACCGCTCCCCGGTCCGTCGCCCAGAAAGCGTAAGCAGGACGGGATCAAATTCAAAGAAGTCCTCGCCTAGCGTCGAGATATGCACTAGGCCCTCTATCGGTACAGAGCGAAGTGTGACAAACAATCCGAATGACGTCACGCTTGAGATCTGTGCGTCAAACACCTCGCCCAGATGCTTCCCCATCCATTGCGCTTTTAGGGAGGCGATCGCGTCCCGCTCGGCACTCTCGGCGGCCCTTTCGGTTCTCGAACAATGAGCGGCGGCCTCCTCGAGTTCGCGCTCAGACAAGGCAAGAGATCCTAAGCGGCTAAGCCCAAGGCGATCTTTGAGTAATCGATGCACGATGAGATCCGGATAACGCCGAATAGGCGACGTAAAATGCGTGTAGGCAGCGAAACCCAACGCGAAATGAGCGTGAGGCTGTGCCGTGTAGCGAGCTTGGGCCATGCATCTCAAGATGAGCGTCTGTAGCCCCTGAAAACCTTCGCCTTTTTTTCGGATCGTTGAAAGGCAGTGGGAGAGGTCACGGCTACTGGGCGCTTTCCCGCCAGACAGTTTTACACCAAATAACCCCAACACCTTACGAAGGCCTCGAATATCTTCCGGGTCAGGGGGCTCGTGGATACGATACATCCCCGCTGACCCAACGCGGTGAGTCAGTGCTTCAGCCGCGCAAATATTTGCGGCCAACATGGCTTCCTCGACGATATGCGTGGACACTCCCCGAGGTTCCGTCCAACAGGTATCGATCCATCCTTGTGCGTCGAATCGATATTTGCTCTCCGGAAACTCGAAATCGACACTCCCCCGCAGATGCCGCCTCACAAGCAAAGACCGAGAAAGACTTTCTAGCGCTCGCAGATTTTCCTGCACCGCTCGCCTTTCACAGGCGCCAGACTCGTTCGCTCCGGACAGAAAAAGATCCACTTCACGATACGTCAGACGCGCGACCGAGCAGATCGTCGCTTCAAAGAACTCACTTGACACTACCTCGCCTTGGTCGTTGATTTCCATTCGACATATGAATGCCAGACGATCCTCGTTCGGTCGCAAGGAACACAGATCGTTTGACAGCCGCTCGGGCAGCATGGGGAGAACGCGATCCGCCAGATAGACAGAGTTACCTCGAGTCCTGGCATCAAGATCTAGCGCGTCACCCGCCTCCACCCAAAAAGATACGTCCGCAATCGCCACATCGAGGAGAAATCGATCTTCGTCGATGCGGCAGTACAGCGCGTCATCAAAGTCTTTCGCGTTCTCACCGTCGATGGTGACAAACGGCAGTGACGTCAAATCGACGCGCTGGGGGTCTGCGGACTGAAGGCGCTTCTGATCGAACGCTTCCAGGAGCGCGGGGGTGAGCTCGTACGCGTCGATAGGTAATCCGTGTCGCTCTATCAGCCCCTCGATCAGCCGCCCAACCGGCCCCATGTCCTCAATCACCTTAACGATTCGCCCCGTCACCTGATTCTCATAAAAAGGGTGCGATAAACGCTCCACCCAGACCATTCGACCCGTTCGCGCCCCGAGGGTATCCCCAGGCAAAATCCGGACGTCTTTTGTTTGCCAGTGGCCATTGGACGTCACCACGCCCCCTTTGGGTCGAGCCTCAAAATGTCCCAACGAGAGCGCCGCGGCTGGGGCAAGCACCATGACGACCGCTACCGCAAAGGAACGGCTTCGGCCCCGTTGTTGCAAACGACATAGCACCCGGTCACCCGGCAGGACACGGCGCGCCTGTCGCTGGGATACCGGGTATTCATTTCCTTCCTCGTTTCTGAATACGCACCGACCCTTGGCGTCTGTCAGGATCTGGCCGACACTGAGTCCGCTCGCCCAGTCGATGGAAAATCGACCCTCCGATGATCGAAGGAGAACCCCTAAGACTACGAGCCGCGTTAGACAGTCAGTCAGACGCCCGTCGAGGTTGGGTTGAGCGCTTAAGCTCTCCTTTAATGTGCTCTGGGAACAAGATCCCACGCGGGCTAACATGCTGACCATGGCAGCCTCTAACCGCGCGGACTCAGGCAAAAGGTCGGGCGTCTTGGAGGTCACCGGGCAACTATACTCGAGGGCTGAGTGGTTTAATTGATTGACAACCTTGACCGCAATCGGTAAGGTCCGCGTCCTTGATCTATACCGCTTTTCCCACGCGTGGTTCGTGCGCGAGGATCCTGTGCCGAGGTGGCGGAACTGGTAGACGCGCTAGCTTCAGGTGCTAGTGGGGGTAACCCCGTGGAGGTTCAAGTCCTCTCCTCGGTACCAATCTAAGAAGACGCTGCTTGCGGCGCCTGCAAAATGCGCTTTCTCCGTCCTGGCAGAGACCGCTCTCGGAAAAAGTTGCCCCCGAAGTAAGACTCTGGAAAAACGATCAGACCAAGGGGCTTGACGCCGTCGCCCAAGCACTCAACTAATCCGAATCAAATGGATCTTTGAGCACTAACGTATCCTCCCGGTCCGCACCCGTTGAAAGGATATCCACGCGAACACCCAGAAGGGTTTCAATCCGCTCTACATAAGCCCTTGCCGCCGGCGGCAGCGCCTCCATCGACTGAGCGGAGACGGTAGATTCGTTCCAGCCAGGCAAGGTCTCGTATATCGGCTCACAGGCCGCAAGGCTCTCGGCATCCCAAGGCGGACTGTCTATAACCTCTCCGTTTAAACGGTACCCCGTGCATATACGGATCTGAGAGAGACCATCCAGGACATCGAGCTTGGTGATGCAGAGCGAATTAACGCTATTCAACCAGCACGCCTGGCGTGCCAACACGGCATCAAACCATCCGCAGCGACGCGGGCGGCCCGTGGTTGCTCCGAATTCGTGACCCTTCTCGGCAAGGTGCGCGCCATCCTCGTCAAACAATTCCGTGGGGAACGGTCCCGACCCCACTCTCGTTGTGTACGCCTTGACGATCCCCATCACCGTATCCAACAAAAGCGGTCCCGTCCCACTGCCACAAGCGGCCGCCCCCGCCGTCGTATTTGAGGAGGTAACGAAAGGATAGGTTCCCTGATCAATATCAAGCAAGGTTCCCTGTGCGCCCTCGAAGAGAATACTCCCTTGCGTCCCGCTCACTTCCCGAAGCGCGCCCGCGACATCTCCTATCATCGGGCCCAGTTCCGCCGACCAGCGCTCCACAAGGGCCACCACCGACCCCTCATCGACCGCGTCGGACTTGAATCGCTGAGTTAACAGAAAATTATGGTATTCCAATAACGAACGCACCTTCTGAACACAGACACCGACGTTGAGAAGGTCCCCGACACGAACACCGCGGCGAGCAATCTTATCCTCATAAGCCGGACCGATTCCTCTGCCGGTCGTTCCGATGGCGTCGTTTCCACGCGCCCGCTCGCGGGCCTGATCAAGAGCAACGTGGCTGGGGAGGATCAACGGACAGGCAGGACTGATCGTAATTCGATCTCGCGCCTTGACGCCCGCCTGGGCCAGCGTTTCGATCTCCTGGATCAGGGCGTCGGGGGCCACCACAACACCATTGCCGATGAAACACTTTACGCGCTCTCGTAAAATGCCGGAAGGGACAAGATGAAGAACGGTTTTGTGTCCTTCAATCACCAGCGTGTGACCGGCGTTGTGCCCCCCCTGGAAGCGAACGACCGCCTGGCAGCGATCGGTAAGCAGGTCGACGATCTTCCCCTTCCCTTCGTCACCCCATTGGATGCCAAGGACGACGACATTTTTTGACATGACCTTTAATTCGTCCGATTGAATACGCGCTTTACGACCACCCTGCCAAGAGCATAGGGCGAATCACAAATAGGATCGGCTAGAACCTAGGCTCGCACGATTGTTAGTAGTGCGAGTCCGATGACCACTGTTGCCAGCCCCGCGATCCTTAACTGGCGATCGCCCAAGACTTTGAGGGCATCAGCCAGTCGCCGATAACGAGCCGGACTAACAAACGGAATAATCCCTTCGATAATGAGCACGAGGGCCAGAGCAGCGAACAGATCCTGCCAATCCACCCCCTGATTCTAATCGACAGGTGCGGGGGATGCCTGTTTGAAATAGCGGAAAAATTCCGAGTCGGGCTCGATCACAAGCAGGTTATCTGGGCTCGCAAACGTAGCGCGATAGGCGTTCAGGCTCCGATACATTCGGTAGAACTCACGATCACGATTAAATGCGTCGGCGTAAATCGCGGTGGCTTGCGCGTCCCCTTGACCCCTTACTTCCTGCGCCTTCTGCTCGGCCTCGGCCAGGATAATCGCCCGTTGCCGATCCGCGTCGGCCCGAATGACCTCTGCGGCCTCAGCACCTCGGGCCCGCAGGTCCTTCGCGACCCGGGATCGCTCGGCTTCCATTCTCTGATAGACCCTCTCGCTGATGCCAGGATCGAGATCAACTCGCTTCAGTCGGACATCCAGCACCTCAATGCCTAATGACGCGACCTCTTTATTCATCGCCCCTCGCACCACGTCCATAATCTCAACTCGGTCACCCGATATGACCTGTTGCACCGACCGGTTGCCAAACTCACTTCGGAGCGCGTCGTTAACGCGCTGCGCCAGGCGATTTCGGGCATTAGCGGCTAAACCTCCAAGTCGCGTGTAGTAATTGGCCGCGTCGGTGATCCTCCATTTTACGAAGGAGTCGACCACGAGGTTCTTCTTCTCACGCGTCAGGTACAGCTCTGGATCAGAATCCATTGTCTGCACGCGCGCGTCAAAATACTGAACGTTATTGATCAGAGGCGTCTTGAAATGCAGTCCCGGACTGTCGTTCGACCGCACAATCTCACCAAACTGAAACACAATCGCTTTCTCGCGCTGATCAACAAAATAGACGGCAGACGACCCAAGCGTGGCAAGGATCACTAACACTACGATTGACATCATTCCCTTCGCGCTCATTGGGTCAGGCTCCTTAGGCGACTGGATCGCTCTTCCCGAGTTCCCGAACCAGAGTCATTCAAAATATCCATACCGGCTCCATCGGCGCTGCTGCCCGAACGTACCCCCGCTGAAGCGATGTTTCCCCGATTCTTGATTAACTGATCGAGCGGCAAATACATTACGTTGTTTCCGGTCCCGCTCTGATCAATCATTAATTTTGTGGAGTTTCTGTAAACCGACTCCAGTGCGTCGAGATATAACCGATCACGTGTGACTTCAGGTGCTTTTGAATACTCATCAAGCACCTGCAAAAAACGTGACGCTTCACCGCGAGCCGCGGCAACCACGCTCGCCTCATAAGCGGCTGCTTCTTGTTCTAATCGGGCAGCTGCCCCTCGAGCTCTCGGTATGATGTCGTTCTGGTAGGCCTGCGCCTCGTTCTTGAAACGCTCTTCGTCTTCTCTCGCTTTTACCGCATCATCAAACGCGGCTTTCACCTCAGCAGGTGGTTGGGCATTTTGCATTTCTACCGCTTTGATATTTATACCGGTGTCGTAGCGATCCAAAATATCCTGCAACAGCATCTTGGTCTCCTGCGCGATTTCCGAACGACCGCCGGTGATAGCGAAATCCATCGTATTTCGCCCAACGATCTCGCGAACAGCGCTCTCAGTCGCTCCCCGAACCACTAGGTCGTCCGCCTCAGCGACGTTGAACAGTAATTCTCGCGGATCCTTTATGTCGTACTGAACCGCAAAATCGATGTCGATAATATTCTCGTCGGCGGTAAGCATGAGGGCCTCGCGCGGAACCCCTGCAACCTGATTCGATCGTGAATTGGTTCGATAACCGACTTCTACGGTGCGAATCTGTTGAACATTAACCACCTCGACGGACTCAATCGGATAGGGCATGTGCCATCGGAGTCCAGCCTCTTTGACTGTCTTGTAGGCGCCAAAACGCAACTCAACGGCCTGTTGACCCTGTTCGACAACGTAAAAGCCCGTTGCAACCCAAAGGCCCACCAGAATCACCGCCAGCGGGCCAATAGCTTTCGAGCTAAAGGAGGGCATTTTCCCGCCTCCGCGGCGCCCGCCAGAGCCCCGACCTCCGAAAAGACCGCTGAACTTTTTCTGGATATCTTTTAAGACTTGATCCAGATCCGGTGGCTGGTTCTGGCCGTTTCCCTGACCCCAGGGATCCTTATCGTCTGAACCGGGCTGATTCCACGGCATTGAATACCTACCTCTTTATTGAATTGATTGCAGGCGAAGCAGTCCCCACCGCCTCTTCACTTCGAGCGCGCGAGTTTATCACGTCGACCAACGGTTTTTCGTTGAGCCACCCTTCACGGTCTTGGGATCCGCTCTCACCGTCACGATTGTTGAACCAGAAACCCGGCTGGAAATCTGGATGCCGCTCAATTCTTCCGATCGTCGCCGTGTCCGCGCGGATATGCAGAGTGAAAACACCGTCCGAATCATGGGATTCGTCCAGCACGTGACAGACATCAAACACAAAGGCTCGAAGCCGACCTGCCTCTGGGGGCACATGAAGCGCAACCTCACGACTTGCCCGAATGAGGGTTAGCGACAGCTCCTCTAAAAGTGCCTCGATACCATCGCCTGTCGTCGCCGAGACGCGAACCGTACGAACCGTATCAAGCGCATCGCGAATTAATCCGGGCGTTCGACCGCTTAGATCAGTCTTGTTTCGAACACGCAGGCTCGGAATCTCGGCAGCATGTATCTCAGATAAGACCGTTCCCACATGGGCCTCGCGCTCTCGGACATCAGGGTCGCTATCGTCTGCTACCCTTAGCAGCAAATCCGCCTGAGCGACCTCCTCCAGCGTGGACATAAACGCTTCCACCAGAGAATGCGGTAATCCGCTAATGAAACCGACGGTATCCGACAGAATAACCGGTCCAAACCCAGGCACCTCCAGTCGTCGCATGGTCGGGTCGAGCGTGGCAAACAATTGATCCGCAGCGAAGACGTTTTCTCCAACCAGACGGTTAAATAACGACGACTTACCGGCGTTGGTGTAACCCACGATCGCAATCGTTGGCACACGGGCTCTGGTCCGGCGCTGGCGCCGAACGTCGCGTTGAGAGCGAACTTTCTCCAGTCGTCCCTGAAGGTGACGAATACGTTGACTCAGCAGTCGCCGATCCGTTTCCAGTTGGGTCTCCCCTGGGCCTCGCAGACCGATACCCCCGCGTTGGCGCTCAAGATGGGTCCATCCACGCACCAGTCGAGTGGAAAGGTGTCGCAATTGGGCCAGCTCTACCTGGAGTTTTCCTTCGTGGGTGCGGGCGCGCAGTGCAAAGATATCGAGAATCAAGCGCGTTCGATCAATCACGCGGCACTTTACAGCGGTTTCAAGATTGCGTTCCTGAATAGGCGAAATAGTCTGATTAAAAATAACCAGGTCTACTCGTTCGGCTTCAACCGTCCGAGCAATCTCTTGAGCCTTACCTGAACCGACAAAAAGTCCAGCGTCAGGATGTGAGCGTGTGGCTCCTATTCGCCCTACCACATCGGCACCAGCCGATACCGCGAGGCCATGGAGTTCCTCAAAGTCATCGGCTGTGACGCGACCCCGAGCGCGCTGATGCACGAGCAGCGCCCGTTCAACGGTTTTATCCGTCGTAAAAAGTTCAGTCAATGGAGCAAATGACGGGGTTTAAGATCACGCGAACTAAAATATTCCCGTCCGGGCGCACCCGAGTATGCGGGCCCCTTTTTTTCGTGGGTCTGAAATCCAAAAGGGGTTCAAGCGCTCTCGCGTCCAGTGGAGTCCTGCTCAGAATCTTTCTCGATATCGCTACTTGAGTTCCCTGGGTTATCGTACTCATCGGCGCCGTATGGGATACGAACCGCTCGAGTGGGGACGATAGTCGAAATGGCGTGCTTATAGATGAGTTGACTTACGCTGTTTCGGAGAAGCACGACAAACGAGTCAAACGACTCCACTTGACCCTGCAATTTGATCCCGTTCACCAAGTAGATAGCGACCGGAATCCGTTCCTTTCGAAGCACATTCAAAAAAGGATCCTGAAGCGCAGCTGCGCGTGGTTGGTTCATAACTCTCTCCTCCTGACCTTCGGCCATTATCCCTGTTGCGCTCAGCCTTTTTGGAGGCCGCTGCGTTCGCCACGCCCGGATCGCCGGGCCAGACCCCCCCGCTGTTGGCCTGAGACCATATGCTCCACCAGGCGAAGCAATCTGAAAGATAATTATTGTTGTTTTAGTTTTAGTCGTTCTGATAACTGACGGATTAAATTTACGTCCGGGTTTTTGAGAATTCAAGTCTCGGTCATCGTTTTGCCGCGATCCAGCTCGAAACATAGTTTAAAACCATCTTTTCAAAACCGTCGTGAGTGGCGTCTACCCACACAAAGCCACTTTCATTACGAATCCAGGTCAACTGCCGCTTAGCCAAACGACGGTTAGCGGTGAGGATATCGGCTCTCATCTGGGTCTCACTGGTCTGGCCTTCCAGATGCGTCCAGATCTGCTGATACCCAACGCTGCGCATGGCCGCCGTCCCTCGGGCCTGTGGATAGCGCTGCCGTAAACTGCGCACCTCTTCGACAAATCCCTGATCCAACATGGCACTGAGTCGCTCAGCTAATCTCTGATGCAAATGTCTTCTGTCGGGGATATTTACCGCGAGCTTCAGAGCCGCGACGCCTTCATGAATCAGACCGATCGCGGCCTCCTGCTCTGAGACGCGTCTTCCCGTCAGCACGTTAATTTCGATCGCCCGAATGATTCTTTGAGAGTCATTGGGATTAATTCGTTCGCCAGCTACCGTATCCAGCGCCAGCAAACGGTTATGCAGATATTCCAAGCCTCGTCTCTTGGTTGCACCCTCGAGTTCCGCCCGCAACTCGGGATCCGCGGGCGGGAGTGTCGGTAACCCTTTCAACAGCGCGTGAAAGTAAAACATCGTTCCGCCAACCAGAATGGGGGTTCGCCCTGCCTCGAGACTTCGAAGGACAAGCGTCCTGGCGTCCCTAGCGAAATCCGCGGCGGAGTAGGGACTGTCGATGTCTCTAACGTTGATTAACTGATGGGGGACCTCGGCCAACACCGTGTCGTCGGGTTTCGCACTTCCCACATCCATACCACGATAAACCTGTCCCGAGTCCACACTGATTAGATCCGCTTCGATGTTACGGGCGAGATGTAAGGCGAGCGCTGTCTTTCCCGACGCCGTTGCCCCGGCGATGCAGACGATAGCGCCTCTCGCGAGATCGATACTCATGATCAGGGGATCGTTAAAACCTGGCCCGGAACAAGTCGATCGGATTGAAGCTGATTAACACGGCGTAGCGCATCTACGGATACCTTCATGCGCGCGGAGATCAGCGCTAGTGAATCCCCTTCTGCGACCCGATAGTGCTGGTTCTGAATACCCCGATTAGGACAACGAACATCTGTATTGCAGTAGGCCAGCAAGCCACGATATAGCGCTCCGGCTATTTTTTCCTGAAAGAGCCGATCGTTAAGCTTTTTTTCCTCTGATGGATTAGTCATAAAGCCAGTCTCCACCAGCACAGCAGGGATATCGACGGCTTTCAGAACAACGAAAGCGGCGCTCTCCACGTCCGCACTGTGAAGCGGCCCGCTCTCCCCTAGCTGCGTCAAGAGCGCCCCCGCCAGCTTACGGCTCTCTTTCACCTTCCAGTCGATACCCATATCAAGTAGCGTTTTTTGCAGATCAGGCTCATGAGCGCCAATCTTGACGCCTCCCGCAAGATCAGCAGCATTCTCCCGTTGAGCAAGCCACTTTCCCAGCTCGCTGCCCGCCCCTTTTTCCGAAAGAATAAACACCGACGCGCCAAAAGCACCTTTACGCTTCGCCGCATCCGCATGAATGGAGAGAAACACATCGGCCCGCTCCCTCATGGCGAACCCCACACGGTCGCGAAGGCTGATGTAATAGTCATTCGTCCGGGTGAGCACCGCGCGCATCTTTCCCTGCGAATTGATTAACTCAGCAAGACGCTGGCTGATCTGCAACGCAACCTTCTTCTCATATTTTCCGCTGGCCCCGATTGCGCCTGGATCATCGCCCCCATGACCTGGATCGATGACAACCAGATAGGGCGCGTTCGATTCGAGCTCCGGGAGAGGAACCGTTGGGCGGGGCTCGATTTTGGCTAGCAGATCAACGACGAGCCGAAAAGCGTACGGCTCACGTGGCGCAAGCATGAAGACCTGATACTCAAGTTCCTCGTTGAGTCCAAACACCACACGCAGACCTCCCGATTCTGACTGCTCGGTCTTTATGCTTTCGATCGGGCCCGATACCGATCGGTCGAACGTCAGTGGCGTCATCAACACCAGATCTGGCAGATCTAGGTTCACCTGATTGGGCAACTCGGAAACACTCACCTCATAAGGTACGTCGTTCGTAAGGTCGAACACCACTCGGGTCCGATCGGGTCCGTGCCAGATTCTAAAACCCGACACCAGTCCCGCCCCTGAAAAAGACTCACTCATCAGCAAGAAAGTGCCGGTGAGGAGCAGTACGAACCGACTCATCTCAAGACGATGTCCAACTCGCTATTGCCCTCCGAGAAAATCAACAGCGTCCTGCCCTCATCACGATAACTCAATTGGATTCGATGATCTGGTTCTGGTAAATGCGACTGGGCCCGCTCCGGCCACTCGATAAAGACCACGCTTTCCTGCCCAACCCGATCTCTAAATCCTAAGCCCTCGAGATCCTGTGGTTTTGTGAGCCGATAAAGATCGAGGTGATGAATCACGAAGTCATCGGTTGAATATTCTTCGACGAGCGTGTAGGTCGGACTCACGACAATATCTGAAGCTCCCAAGCCCTGTAGGACACCTCTTACAAACGTTGTTTTTCCGGCGCCGAGATCTCCCTCTAGGAAGATTACCAGTGGGGCCTTGAGGCATTGGGCATATGCCCGGCCGATCGCAAGGGTGTCCTCCTCGTCGGCGAGAAAAAAGGCATGCTTAACCTGTTCAGTCATGGACATCCCGCATCACCGGAATGCGGTCGATAACATCAGAAGCTAAAAAACCCACGGAACCGACCTCTCGGGCTGCCAGGTCCCCCGCACTGGCGTGGCACCATACGCCCCACACCGCCGAATCGACATCACAAAGTCCTTGACCGCGAAAGCCGGCCACGATCCCCGTCAGCGCATCGCCCATCCCAGCGCTCGCCATCCCAGCATTACCCCGTGAGCACACCCATGTGGGCAAGTCCGGTCCTTTGATCAGGGTTCCCGCGCCCTTCAGCACGGCCGTTGAATTAAACCGGGCGGCCAACGCGTCTACGGCATCCGGTCGGTCCGCCTCGATATCCCATATGGATCGACCCAACATCCGCGCCGCTTCCCCAGGATGAGGGGTAAGAATGGCCTTTAGCGACTGGTTCTCTCCGTAGGCAAGCAGGTTGAGCCCATCCGCATCGATAACCTTTGGCAACTCGACCTCAAGACAGGGCGCAAAAACCATCCGACTCCATTCGCTTTTACCTAGCCCAGGACCGAGCGCGAGGACATCAATGTCACCAAGCAGTTCTTGCACGTCTTTTGGGCTGCTTAACTCTCGCACTATTACCTCAGGGCATTGGACAGCAACCGCCTGAGCGCTAGTCGGGTGACAGCCCACCGTTACTTTGCCGGCGCCGCTCTTTAGGGCCGCCATCGCGCATAGCGCTGCCGCTCCCGGCATCCCAGGTCCAGCCCCGACAATGCCAACGTGACCGGCCCGACCCTTATGGAAATTCTTCGTTCTGACCGTTCGCAGGCTCGACACTGTTGCCACTGAGATCATATTGCCCCAACACAGGGCGGACGATAACCCAAGATCCTCTAACAGGACCGTTCCGCAATGATCCAACGCCGGGCCGGTAACCAAGCCTGGCTTCATACCGATGAACGTCACCGTAACGTTTGCCCGGACAGCGGCAGAGGCAACGCCTCCCGAATCCGCAGATACGCCGGAGGGTACATCGATCGCTAGGACTGGTCTCGCGCTCTCGTTCATTAAAGTGATCGCGTCGACATAATGTGCCCGCAGTTCACCCCGAAAGCCAATCCCCAGCAAGGCGTCAACTAGCACATCACTATCCATGGCGGCATCGCCCACCTCTTGCGCAAATTGACCTCCCCCCGACAGCCACGCCTCACGATGCAACTGAGCTTCGGCGGATGTGGACGGCGCAATCCCTACGACCTGCACTGCATATCCGTCGCAACGGGCCAGCCTGGCAAGAGCGTATCCGTCGCCACCGTTGTTTCCTGCTCCGCAAAAAATCGTGAGCGACCGGGCGGTCGGCCAGCACTGACGCAGTCTTAAAAGAGCTCGGCGAGCGGCCTTCGTCATCAGCGAGCCGGGCTCATCGATTCGGGCGAGCGCCTGTGCCTCGATTTCACGGATCTGCTCGATACGATAAACGGGGCATGCGATTTCTCTCATAAGGCTATGATACCGCGATGAATCACGATGCCTCTGACCTACCGCATGATCTTCTTGATCAGATCCGATCCTGGGCCGCCGCGCTCGGGTTCACTGGACTGGGAGTCAGCGACGCAAGCTTTCCCGCAGCCGCGTCAGCTTTAGAGCAATGGTTGGCAAAAGGTTGGCACGGAGAGATGGATTTCATGTCACGCCACGCCTCTCTTCGCGCTGACCCCGGCGCCCTTCTCCCCGGGGTACGCCGGATCATCAGTGTTCGTATGCATTACTGGCCGACCGAGGCTAGACCGGCAGAGCAGGTGCTCGAGGATCCAGACATGGCCTATATCGCCCGTTACGCCCTCGGTCGCGACTATCATCGCGCCCTTCGTCGACGCCTTCAGCAGCTCGCCGATAAGATTACCGAACAGGTCGGGGCGTTTCGATACC
>Ga0181594_10000104_pt1 | contig 64605 bp, 44 predicted proteins | sample 071ome_18_FD_145603 | JGI IMG/M metagenome (GOLD analysis project Ga0181594, IMG submission 145603) | Coastal salt marsh microbial communities from the Groves Creek Marsh, Skidaway Island, Georgia - 071413BT metaG (spades assembly) | ecosystem: Environmental > Aquatic > Marine > Intertidal zone...
GGCGGGGGCCCCGCCCGCCGCCGCGGGGGGACGCCCGCGCGTGGCGCTCGAGAAGAAGGGGCGACGCGGGAAGTCGGTCACGGTGCTCCGCGGGCTCCCTCTCGATGCGGCCGGGCTCGCGGCGGCGGCGAAGGAGCTGAAGGCCCGAGCGGGCACCGGTGGCACCGTGAAGGAGGGTGCCATCGAGCTGCAGGGGGACAAGGTCGACCTCGCCCGGGAGTGGATGGTCTCCCGCGGGTGGGGGGGCTGAGCGACCCGCGCGGTCGGTCGTCGCCGAGGGAGTTCAGTCCGGGTAGCGTCGGGAGATGACGCACGCGTTGACGCCGCCGACCCCCATCGACAGCTTCCCCGCGACCCCCTCCGGCAGGGGCTTCGGCTCGTCCTCGACGAAGTTCCCGTGGACCTTGGCGATCTCCGGGTTCAGCTCGTCATGACGCAGGGAGGTGGCGGGGATCGCGCCGGCTTCGTAGCCGAGGTACTGCGCGAGGAGCTCCCAGCCTCCGCTCGCCCCCATGCCGTGGCCGAAGGTCCCCTTCCGCGCGGTGAGGAGGACGCTCTCCGGCAGGACCCGGCGCGCATTCTCCACCTCGAGGAAGTCCCCGGGAGTCGCGGTGGCGTGCAGGTCCCAGGTCCCCGTCTCCTCCGGTCTCGCCCCGGCGAGGGAGAAGGCGTCGTCGATCGCGGCGAGGGGGCCTTCGCTCGACGGGGTGATGATGTGGTCGGCATCGGAGCTGACCCCGACCCCCAGCGGCTCGAGACCGAGGGGGCGGAACCCGCGGGCGCGGAAGTGTTCGAGGTCCCCCACGATCCAGACACAGGAGCCGCCCGCCGCGTGGGTCCCGCGCAGGCCGGTGAGGGGCTTCGAGACCTGTCCGTCCTGAGCGAGGACCCGGGCGCTCGAGAAGGTCCCGACCACCAGCGGGTGCGGGGAGGGATCGGTCGCCCCGATGACGACCGCCTTCGCGTCTCCGCGGTCGATCGCGTCCATCGCGAGGCGCAGGGTGTAGCCGAAGGTCGAGCACGCGGCGACGGGGGCGAAGGTGCTCCCGGTGACCCTGCCGAGCATCGAGATCTGCGCCGCCGGGGTGTTGTGGATGTTCCAGAGGAGGTTCGGGCTCACCGCGGCCCAGGGCTCCGTCGGGACGCCCCAGCGCTTCTGCACCGCGGAGATCAGGGTCATCTTGCGTCGGATCGAGGCGGCCTTGCCGCTCTCGACATCTCCGCTGACGTCGGTGCTCTCGATCTCCCGCAGCTCGGCGAGGTACTCCTGCAGCTGGGGGGAGCGGCGGCACCAGTAGGCGCACCACTCGCGGCGGGCGTCCGCCCGCTCGTCCTCATCCTCGAACTGCGCGGGGTCGGGGGGGGCGTCCGAGTGGTCGACCCGGGAGTCTCCGGCGAGATGGGCGGCGAGGGCGCGGTTCCGCTCGGGGTCGGTCCAGAAGCGGTTCCACTTCTGCTGATGGCGATCGAACTCGACCGCGCAGCCGGCGATCGTCCCGATGTCCCCGAGCCCGGTCCCCACGTAGACATGGGCGGCGCCACCGAGGTTCTGGAGCTCCTCCTCGATCCCGGGGTTCTGGGAGAGGGCCTGAATGAAGGAGCCGATCGCGAAGAGGGTCGGCTCGCCCATTTTGCTCGCGAGCTGCTGGAAGCGACGGGGGGGGAAGCGCTCCTCAAGCCAGGGGCGGTAGGCCTCGAAGTCGAAGCTCGGCTTGCCGACGAGGTAGTTGCTCGGCCCGAAGCCATCGAAGGGGGTGAGCCAGCTCTCCGCGCTCTGGAGGTTGCGCGTGAAGCTCTCGATGTCAGGGGAGCGCGGTGCCACCACGCCCCAACCGAAGACCCCGACCCGGCGTCGCGTGCGTCCGTCCGTGCTCATCGACGACCTCTCTCCCCTTCGGACCCGCGCGACTAGGGGCGCGCGCGGGGATGAGAGTCTAACCAACGGGAGCGGGGATGGTGAGGGGGGCCGCCCGGATTCCACCGCGACGGTGGGTCGGTCAGAGGTCGAGGAAGAGCCGGTGGAGGCGGCGGTCCGAGGAGAGTTCGGGATGGAAGGTGCAGAGGATCGTCCGCGCCTGGCGGAGGGCCACCGCCTCTCCGCCCCGACGCGCGAGGACCTCGATCCCCTCTCCCGCATCCCGGAAGCGGGGCGCGCGGATGAAGACCCCCTCGAGGGGCTCCGCCCCGAGGGCTCCCTCTGCCTCGATGGGGCCGATGAAGCTGTCCATCTGCCGGCCGTAGGCGTTTCGATCGACGGTGACATCGACGACGCCGAGGCGACGGGGGCGCTCGTCCTCCCGATCCCGCCCGAGGAGGATCGCGCCGGCGCAGGTCCCGAAGAGGGCGAGGGATCGATCGAGGGCCCGCTGGCGCAGCGGCTCGCGGAGGCCCTCGGTGCGGAGGAGATGATCGAGGGTCGTGCTCTCTCCGCCGGGGATCACGAGACGATCCACCGCGGCGAGAGCCTCCGTGGTGCGAACCTCGACCGGATCGACGCCCAGCTCGGCGAGGGCCGCCAGGTGGGGGGCGACCGCGCCCTGAAGCGCGAGGACGCCTACGACACCGCCCGGGGCGCCGCCCCCCGCGGGGGGCTGCGCCGAGGAGTTCGACTCTTCCGGGGGGGAGGTCATTCCATCGATCCCGGGGACCGGGCCTCGCCTACCAGCCGCGGTCCGCGAGGCGCTCCGACGCCGGCATGGCGGCGGTGTCGAGGCCGGCCATCGCCGAGCCCAGCCCGCGGGAGACCTCGACCAGGGTCGCCGCATCCTCCCAGTGGGTCGTCGCGCGGACGATCGCCCGGGCGGTTCCCTCGGGGTTCTCCGACTTGAAGATTCCGCTGCCGACAAAGACCGCCTCGGCTCCGAGGGCGCGGACGAGCGCCGCGTCGGCCGGGGTGGCGATGCCACCCGCCGCGAAGTTCGGAACGGGCAGCCGGCCGGTGCTCGCGACGAGCTCGACCATCTCGTACGGCGCGCCCATCTCCTTGGCGACGGTCATCAGCTCCTCATGGGGAACCTTGGTCAGGGAGCGGATCTCTCGCGTGATCTCGCGGAGGTGGCGGACCCCCTCCACGATGTCACCGGTCCCGGCCTCGCCCTTCGTGCGGATCATCGCGGCTCCCTCGCCGATCCGGCGGAGCGCCTCGGCGAGGCAGGTCGCGCCGCAGACGAAGGGGACCTCGAACGCGCGCTTGTCGATGTGGTAGGCGTGGTCCGCCGGAGTGAGGACCTCGCTCTCGTCGATGAAGTCGACGGCGAGCTGCTGAAGGATCCGCGCCTCGGCGAAGTGACCGATCCGGCACTTCGCCATGACGGGGATCGTCACCGCCTGCTGGATCTCCTCGACGATCTCCACCGGGGACATCCGGGCGATGCCGCCCTCCTTGCGAATGTCGCTCGGGACCCGCTCCAGCGCCATGACGGCGACCGCGCCGGCGTCCTGGGCGATCCGCGCCTGCTCCGCGTCGGTCACGTCCATGATGACGCCGCCACAGAGCATCTCGGCGAGGCCGATGTTCTTCCGGTGGATCTCGCGGGCCGCCTCGTCGCGGATCCAATGGGCGTCGCGAGCGTTCTCAATCTTCGTCATCGGGGCGTTCCTTCCGGAGGGGGGCGGGGATCCGGGCACGGCCGATCGTGTCCCGCAGGCTGTCCCAGCGATGTGACATCTTGCCGCATCCCATCCACGGGCGCGAGAGGTCCCACCCGAGTTCCATCGGTCTCCCGCGAGTGCTTCGGAGGAGGCGCGGGTCGGGATTCGTCCCCCGCGGATTGTCTCGATCCCCGGTCAGGCCCGCCGGGGATGCCCTACCGTTTCCAAGGGCTTGGGGCTATTCTCTCCCCACCTCCCGACTTCCGACTCCGGTTCGGCGCGGAGCGGGGGAGTATCGAACACGGCGGATCCCCGGTCTGTGCCCCCCCGCGCGGAGTACCGGGACCATCGCGCCGTTGGGGTGCGCTCGATCGATCCCCGGCCCCCCCGTGGGGGGGGACGAGCGAAAGGACATCTGCCCTGAGACTCGACTCCGACTCCCGCACCGGGGAGCCCGGCGGCTCGTGGCGCCCCGCCCGTCCGCCCGCTGCTCCCGCCGTCGCGTGCCGAGGGATCCTCCGGGTCCTCCTCGCGGCGCTCCTCCTCCCGGCGACCCCCGCCGCGGCCCAGCTCTTCGAGCGGGCGACCGTCATCGAGAATGTGGCTCTCCGCCTCCCCGGGGGCGCGCGCGTGGAGAGCGCGCGCATCGTGGTGAAGGGGGGACGGATCGAGGCGATCGGTCCCGACGCGGCGAAGCCGCTCCTCGCCCGCACCATCGATGGGGGCGGGGGGGTGGTCACGGCGGGTCTCACCGCGCTCGGCAGCCAGCTCGCGCTCGCCCCCAGCCGCAAGGCGGACCCCCGCTCCGTCATGGCGGACGGGGTCGACCGCTACGATCGGGACGCGATCGTGCTGGCCCTCTCGGGCGGCATCACCGCGGCGGTCCTGGTCCCCGATGGGGTCCGCGGGATCCAGGGGGTCGCCTCCCTTGTCCGCCTGCGCCCCGGGGAGGACGGAGGGCATCTCACCGTCTCCGAGCGGGAGGTCGCCCTCTGCCTCGACCTCGACTCCGAGGCGGGCGCGCTCTCCCGCCTCCAGAACCTCTCCTCGATCCGGAAGACCTTCGAGGCCGCGCTCGCCCACCGTGAGGAGCTCGACCTCTACGAGGAGAGCCTCGAGACCTACGCCAAGGAGCTCGCCGAGGCGGTCGAGGCGGGGAAGAAGGACGGGGGCGAGGGCCAGGCAAAGGAAGGCGGAGCGAAGGACGACGGAGCGAAGGAGCCGGCGAAGGATGCCGGCCCGAAGCGACCCGCCGAGCCGAAGCCCCGAGAGGACCTCGCCGTGGTCCTCCGCGTCCTCGACCGCGAGCTGCCGCTCTGGGTCACCGCCCACCGCAGCGCCGACATCTGGAACGCGATCGAGCTGGTGCGCGAGTTCGACCTCGATCTCGTTCTCGTCGGCGGGAGCGAGGCCCACCTCGTCGCCGAGGCTCTTCAGGAGGTGGAGGCGACCGTGCTCGTCGGCCCCGCGCCAGCCGGCGCGGCGGCGGAGTCGGGGGCGGACCGCCGACGCTCTCCGCACCTGCTGCCGACCCTCGAGCGTCATGACATCCGATGGCTGCCGCTCCCCGGGGCGAACCTCCATGAGCTGCTCGGGGACACGGTCCGACTCTCGCGAGGCTGCGAGGTGGACGCGCTCACCCAACTCACCCGGGCGGTCCCCGGCTTCCTCGGCATGGGGCGCCGGGTCGGTCTCCTCCAGCGCGGCGGCCTCGCGGACCTCGTCCTCTGGAGCGGGGACCCTCTGACCGATCCGTCCGCCCGCGTGCGCCAGGTCTGGTGCGAGGGGAGCACCGTCTTCCGTGATGACGCGATCGTCTCAGGCGAGGAGGCGGACGATCCGCCCCCGTCCGCGCCCCGGAGGAAGGAGTCGCTCCGATGATCCGCCCCTCCTCGCTCCTGCTGCTGGCCTTGCTCGTCTCTTCCCTGCCCGCTGTGCCTCCCGAATCTGTGCCTCCCGAATCTGTGCCTTTCGATGCCGGGGCCGCACCCCGGACCATCGTGCCCGGGCGCGTCCAACTCGCGGATGGCCGCCTCGCGGCGGGTCGCGCGGTGGTCATCGGAGTCGATGGCCGCATCGAGCGCATCGCGGCCGCAGATGCTCCGGACCTTCCGTCGCCGATCCTCCGGACCGGGGAGGAGACGGTCCTCGCGCCCGGCCTCCATGAGTTCCTCGGGAGCCTCGGCGCCCCCGGAGAGCTCGAGGATGCAGTGGTCCCGTTCGATGAGAACGCGACCGCGCGCGCCGTCATTGATCCGACCCGGCGCGACCTCGCCGCGGCGCACGCCGCCGGGGTCCTTCATGCCACGGTCGCGCCGCGGGAGCGGAACCCCCTCTCCGGTCGCGCGATCACCTTCCACACCGGCCTCCATGGCGCGCTGGCCGAGGTCGAGCCGACGCGCCCCGGTCCGCTTCTCTTCGCGGTGGGGGAGACCGCGCTCTCCGCGACGCGGGAGCCGACCAGCCGGGCGGGGCTGCGGATCGCGCTGGAGCGCTGGATCCGCACCCGGGGGGAGGAGCTCCTCGCCCCGACCGGGGGCGGGGAGGCCCTCGCCGCGCCCCTCGTCCACTGCACCGAGGCGATGGACATCCGCACCGCGCTCGACCTCCTCGGCTCGACCGGCCCGACGCTGATCCTCGCGAGCGGCGGGGCGGAGGCCGCAGCGGTGCTCGCCCGCGCCACGGGAGGGGGGTGGCGGCGCCCGATCGTCGTCGGCCCCTTCGATGCCCGGACCCCGATCCCCGAGCTCCGCGGAGCGGCGGCGCTCGCCGCGACCGGGGCGGAGCTGATCTTCCGGGGCGGCATGCCCCGGCTCGGGGCGGAGTCCCTCCGGGAGACCGCGCGGCGCGCGACCGCTCAGGGGCTCCCGCCCGCCGCGGCGCGCCGGGCGATGACGAGCAACCCCGCACGCGCGTCCGGGCTCGCCGGGACGATCGGCTCGATCCTCGCCGGCGCCCGGGCGGACCTCGTCCTCCTCGACGGAGATCCGCTCCTTCCGGGCACCTCGGTCCTCCACATCTTCGTGGGGGGACGGGGGACGACGCCGCACTCCCCGACCGAGCGACCGCAGATCCCGACCCTCGATCACGAGGAGGAGATGAGATGAGCCGAACGAGAATGGCGAGGGCCCCGCGCCCTCGAGCCAGCCGAGGCCCCCTGCTCCTCGCGGCGCTCCTGCTGCTCGGCGGCGCACCCGGCGCCGCTCAGGCGGTCGATCGCTTCATCCGCGCGGACTCGATCCATGTGGGGGACGGTCGCACCATCGAGGACGGGGTGGTCCAGGTGCGCGATGGGCGGATCGTCGCCGTGGGCGCGGGGCTCCCGATCCCGGCGGGCGCCGAGGTGATCGACCTCTCCGGGCATCACCTGACCCCGGGGCTGATCGACGCGAACTCGAAGGTCGAGCCGGAGAGCCTGCTGCGGCCGATGGCGAAGTCTCCCGAGGAGATGGTGCGCGAGATGTTCGGGCTCCCGCCCGAGCCGGTGCAGCACTTCCACGATCCGCGGGTCTGCCCCGAGTACGCCTCCCACGAGGAGGAGGTCATCTGCCCGATCTGCGGGGGAGAGTCCGCGGATCCCGACCACCACGGCGAGGTCGGGGTGAGCGGCGTCTCCGGCCCGAGCGCGATCTCGGAGCAGTCGAGCGAGGTGATCCCCCAGACCGCCTGGCTCGATGCGATCGACCTCGATTCGCCTGATTTCCAGCGCCTCCTGCGCGACGGAGTGACGACGATCTACGCGGCGCCCGATCCGAGCGCGGTGATCGGCGCCCGCGGCGCGATCCTCCGCACCGCCGGAGCGGAGCGTGTCCTCGAGCGGGAGGCGGCGGTCAAGGCGACGATCGGGAGCGATCCCTACCGCTTCGGGACCTTCAACCGTCGCCCCTCGATCCGGTCCCTCACCCACTTCTCCCGCCGTCCGCAGTCGCGGATGGGGGTCGGTTGGATCTTCCGGAAGGCGTTCTACGACACGCTGCTTCGCGCCGAGGGGGGCACCCCGAGCGGAGCGGACACCGCGGACCCGGCGGCCCACGCGGTCCTCGCCGAGGTGCTCGCCGGCACCGTGCCCCTGCGGGTGCAGGCCCGCACCTCCTCCGACATCGAGAGCGCGTATCGCCTCTGCGGGGAGTTCGGGGTCCGGTTCACCCTCGTGGATCCGGTCGAGGGGTACCGCGTGCTCGAGAGGATCGAGCGGGACCCGGTCCCGATCGTCTTCGGCCCGATCTACGACGACCCGAACGGGCTCTCCGCCCGCACCTCCGAGTCGTCGCGCTCCCGGCTGCACACCCTCCGGGACCTCATCGCGACCGGAGCCCCGGTCGCCCTCAGCGCCCAGGACCTGCGCGAGGAGGATGGCCTCGGGCGTCAGGCGATGATGGCGGTGCGGTTCGGGGTGGATCACGCCAAGGCGCTCTCCCTCGTGACGAGCGCTCCGGCCCGAATGCTCGGGCTGGCGGCGGAGGTCGGCACGATCGCCCCCGGGCGCCGGGCGGACCTCGTCGCGTGGACGGGCGTGCCTTTCGCCGCGACCTCGGCGGTGCAGAAGGTCTTCGTCGACGGCGCCCTCGCCTTCGACCGTGAGGAGGACGAGTGATCGCTCGACGGACAGGAGTCCCCGCGGGGGACCGGAGTCGCCCGACCGGGCGGCAGGAGATGAAGGAGTCGCTCGTGATGTCTCGACCTCACCAGGATGCCGGCTTCGCGCGACGCCTCGTCGTCCGACTCTGGCTGCTCGTCCTCGGGCTGCTGCCGACGGCGGCGTACGCGGACGGACCGCCACCGGAGAAGGTCGCCCTCGTCGGGGGACGGATCATCCCCGTGGTCGGAGAGCCGATCGAAGGTGGGACGGTCCTCATCGAGCGGGGACGGATCACCGCGATCGGCGCCGAGGTGAAGCTCCCCTACGACGCGGTCGAGATCGACTGCTCCGGCAAGGTGCTCTTCCCCGGCATGATCGATCCGTTCAACTGGCGTGGGCTCGACATCCCGAACGAGGCGGTGGCGGTCGCGCCCTACCTCGACGTCTACGACGCGATCGACCCCTCTCGCTCCTTCTTCGAGGAGACGCTTCGGAACGGGATCACGGCGGTCCACATCTCGCCCGATCACAACCTCGTCATCGGCGCGGTCACCCGGGTGATGCGCCCCATCGGGCTGACCCCGGAGGAGATGACCCTCCGCTCCCCGGTCGCGATCCAGATGGCGACCACGCCGCGCTCCGGGAGCGACCGCATGACCCAGCTCGTCGAGCTGCGGGGAGCGTTCGCCGAGCTCGATCGCTACCTCGCGCAGCGCGCGGAGGAGCGATACGCGGAGGAGCGCAAGCGCAAGGGGGAGGAGGTCGACCTCCCGCCCGCCGAGGCGAGGGAGAAGGGACGCGAGCTCCTCCGCGATGTCGACCTCGACGATGCCCACCGGAACCTGCATCGGCTGCGCGAGGGTGCGATGGAGCCGTGGCTCTACGCGGGGACCGCGACCGATGTCGCCTCCGCCGTCGCGATCGCCCGGGAGCAGGGGTTCCTCGAGCGGGCGACCTTCCTCATTCAGCCGGACACGATCCGCGCGGTCGGCGAGCTGGCCGCGTCGGGGAGGCCGGTGGTCTGCTCCGACGATCTGCTCCTGCGCACCCGCGACCCCTTCACGGGGGAGATCGACGAGGTGTTCCTGCCGAGCGCCCTGCACGCGGCCGGGGTCCCCTTCGCGCTCCGGCCGAATCCGAGCGGCTCCCTCCCGGAGCGCTACCTGACCTACCAGGCGGCGCGCTGCGTCCGGGCGGGGGTCCCCCGCGGCGTCGCGCTGCGGGCGATCACCCTGCACCCGGCCCGCTTCCTCGGGCTTGGCGATGAGCTCGGCTCCCTGGAGGTGGGGAAGCGAGGCGATGTGGTCGTGCTCTCCGGAGACCCGCTCGACTTCTCGAGCTGGGTCGAGGAGGTCTACATCGATGGAATCCTCGCCTACGACCGGGACCGCGACACACGCCTCGGCGAGCTGCTCGGGCCGATGGCGGAGGCGACGACCTCCACCACCGAGACCGCGGAAGCGCCGGCGGAGGAGGCGTCCGGCGAGCCCTCGCCCGAGGGCGGGGACTCCGATGGTGGAGACGACGATCGGACCGGAGATCCCGACGAGGGGGGCTCGGACAATGGGGGCTCGGACGAGGGAGGCTCGGACGAGGGAGGGGAGCGCCGGTGAACGCACGCCTCGCCCCGCCGTCGGGTCGGTCCGGGAGAGGAGCCCCGCGCTCGCTCCCCCTCCCCGAGCGGCTCCTTCTGGGGCTCCTCCTTCCGGGGCTCCTCCTTCTGGCGCTGCTCCCGCTCTCCCTCGGGACCCTCTCCGCCGCATCCGCGGGGGAGGAGGGGGGCGACGGCGGGGGAGAGTACGTCCTCATCGTCGGGCGCGCCTACCTCGGCAGCGGACCGACCCCCGAGGTCGGGCCGATCGCGGTCGTCGTGCGGGACGGGCGGATCGCGGCGGTCGAGCGCGATCTCGATCGGATTCCCGCCGACCTGCCGCGGATCGAGCACCGGGATGCCTACCTGACGCCGGGCCTCGTGGCGGCGGCGACCGATCTGCCCGGAGCCCACCAGGGGGACGAGTCGCTGGGGGCCGCCTTCCGCGCGATCGACGGCTTCGACCGGTACGGGGACTACCGCCCCTGGCTCGCCCAGGGGATCACCCTCGCCCACCTCTCTCCGGGGGAGCACCGACTCCTCAGCGGAGAGGGGGCGATCGTCCGCCTCGCGGGCGCGCCCGATGCGCGCGTGATCGCGGCGCGGGCGGACCTCTGCCTTCAGCTCGGAGACCCGGCGGATGCCCCGCCGCCGATCATCGAGTTCCCCTTCCCGCCCAGCTCGGATGTGGCGATCGAGCCCGCCCGGCCTCAGCGCCCCGAGAGCCGCCTCGGCCGCCTGCTCGGGCTGGAGGAGGAGCTCGCCCGCGCGCTCGCGGGGGAGGGAGGAGACCTCCACACGACCGCCCTCGCCGAGGTCTGGCGGGCGGAGCGCCCGCTCCGCATCGCGGCGGATCGCGCCACCGACCTCCTCGCCGCCGTCTCCTTCCTCCGCGCCCAGGAGCGGCGCGGGGTCGTGGTCGGAGGGGCGGAGATCGCCAGCGTCGCCGCGACCTTCGCGGAGCGGGGCACCCCGGTCATCTACCGACCGCGGACTTCCGCGCGCACCTCCGCCCCCGATGATGGCCTCTCCCTCGATGCGGTCCGCAGCGAGCTCCCGGACTTCCACTCCCTGCGCCAGTCGGGGGTCGAGCTCGTCCTCGGACCGGCTCGGGGTGGACCGATCGAGGACCTCCGCTTCAGCGCGATCCTCGCCCGTCGGGCCGGCCTCGACCGCGAGACCGCCCTGCGGGCCATCACCGATGGAGCGGCGGACGCCCTCGGCCTCGGGGATCGGTTCGGGAGGATCGCCCCCGGGCACGCGGCCGACTTCGTCCTGTGGAACATGGACCCCCTCGCCGTCTCGGCCCGACCGCTCGAGGTCGTCGTCGCGGGGCGCAGCGCCTACCGGGCCGAGGTCGCCACCGGCGTCACCACGCGGGCGACAGTGGTGCGGGCCGGCACCATCTGGGTCTCCGATGAGCGGGTGATCCACGACGGGGAGCTCCTCATCGAGGACGGAGCGGTGGTGGCGGTGGGAGCGAGCGTGCCTCGACCGCCGCACGCCCGCATCATCGACGCGGGGCCCGGGGCCTTCGTGACCCCCGGGTTCATCGATGCGCGCGGTCACCTCGGCCTTCGCGGGGACCGCGGTCGCGCGGGCCTCGATGTGCGCTTCGGTGGCATCGTCGGCGTCCCCGATCGCCCCGAGGAGCGGGTCGCGCGCTCCGGGGTCACCACGGTGCTCCTCTCTCCCTACGCGCTCTCCTCCGCCGGCTCGACCATCGCGGCGGTCAAGACCTGGGGGGCGGACCGGGGGACGCGTCTCGTGCGGGAGGTCGCCGCGGTGGCCTTCGCCCTCGGAGGCGATCCCCTGACGGTCCTCGACCCGATCTCCCGTCAGGTGGGCAGGGCGAAGAAGTACATCGAGCAGTGGCAGAAGTACGAGAAGGCCCTCGCCGAGTGGGAGGAGAAGTCCGCCCGGGGCGAGGCGACGAAGCCCTCCGAGGAGGTGGTCGAGGAGGTCGAGACGAAGGTCGATCCGGTGACGGGGATCTGGGAGGGGACGGTGAGCGGTGGCCCGCTCCCCGAGCCGCAGTCCGGCAAGCTCACCCTGCGCCTCACCGGCAACTCCGTCGAGGGGAAGATCATCGAGCCGCCGGTCCCGGTGGATCACCGGATCGTGGCGACCCTCGAGGGGACGACGATCCGGGGGACGATCGAGGCGGACATCGACATGCCCGCGACCCCCGAGATCACCGCCGAGCTCGACGGCGAGGACTCGATGAAGGGGACGATCTCGGTGATGGGCTTCAACGTCGAGCTGGTCGGTCGACGGGTCAGTCGGGAGGCGGCGGAGACGAGCGTCACCCGCCGTCGGAAGGTCCGTGAGGATGGGCGGCCGGTCGCGCCGAAGGTCGATCCGGGCCTCGAGGCGATGCGCGCCCTCGTCGAGAAGAAGATCCCGGCCGTGGTCGAGGTCAGCGGGCGCAATCGGGTCGCCGCGGTGGTGGAGTACTTCGCCGAGAAGGAGAAGCTCCCCCTCGTGCTCGCCGAGGCGGAGGGTGCGACGAAGCAGATCGAGACCCTCGCGAAGGGGGGGGTGGGGGTGATCGTCCCCCTCGATCCGGTGCTGGGCTCCGGAGAGGAGCGGCTCCACCCGAGCGATCGGCTCAGCCGGGGCGCCGTGCCCATCGCGTTCCAGAGCCGCGCGGAGGACGGAGCCCGAGAGCTCGCCAGCCGCGTGCTCTACGCCGTCGACCAGGGCCTCGCGGCGGACGCCGCCCTCGCCGCGCTCACCTGCGGCCCGGCCCGCATGTACCGCATCGATGATCGGGTCGGCACCCTGGAGCCGGGCCGGGATGGCGACCTCCTGATCTTCCGGGGGCACCCCTTCCGGGACGGCGGTCGCCTCGAGAGGGTCTTCATCGACGGAGAGGAGGTGCCCCGATGAGCACCGCGCGGCACCCGAGACTCGTGATCCACGCCCTGCTTGTCGCCCTCCTCCTCGGCGCTCCCCTGCCCCTGGCCGGGCAGCCCGCGGAGGGGGTGCAGGCGTTCCGGGTGGGGAAGGTCATCACCATGGACGCCGGGGACACCGTGGTGAATCGCGCGGTCGTCCTCGTCGAGGGCGGACGGATCACCGCCATCGGCCGGAGCGGCGAGGTCGAGATCCCCGCTGGAGCGGCGGTGCACGAGCACCCCGACCTCTGGCTCGTGCCGGGGATGGTCGACGCCCACAACCACACGGGGGGCTCCTCGAGCGACCTCCACGACTACGTCTTCCTCACCAACCCCGGCTACCGCACCCTCGAGTCGGTCGTCACCGAGTCGAAGGACATCGTCCGGGCCCAGTCGGGGGGGATCACGAGCGTCCTGCTCATCCCCGGCAGCGGGAACAACATGTCGGGGTTCGGGACCCTCCTGCGCACCGGGGGAGGCCTCGTGGAGGAGGCGGTCGTCAAGCCGTACGGCTCGATCAAGGTCGCCCAGGCGGGGAACCCGGAGGGCTACTTCTTCGGCGGGCGCCGGACCGGCCGCTCCTTCATGAACTACAACACCCGCCAGACCCTGGTCAAGGCGAAGGAGTACCACGATCGTTGGACCGCCTTCGAGACCGGCTCCGCCGGGGAGGCTCCCGCCATCGACCCGATCTTCGAGGGGTTCCGCGGGCTGTTCCGCCGGGAGTTCGTCGCCTCGGTCCACACCCAGGGCTACCAGGTGATGATGACGACCGTGGACATGCTCGCGCGCAAGCTCGGGATCCGGACCGTGCTCGACCACTGCACCTTCGATGGCTACAAGATCGCGCCGCTGGTCCTCAAGGATCCGACGATCCGGGTGATCAACGGGCCGCGCCAGCTCCAGTTCGATCGCTCGGTCCGGAAGATCTACGGCAACGCGGCCCGCTGGTGGGCGGGCGGCGTCCGCCAGCTCGGCATCAACACCGACGCTCCGGTGATCCCCCAGGAGGAGCTCCCCTATCAGGCGACGATGGCCTGCTACTTCGGCTGGACCCCCTACGAGGCGCTCAAGGGGATCACCGCGGTGCCCGCGGAGTCCCTGATGCTCGAGGAGCAGGGAACGATCGAGGTGGGCAAGGAGGCGAGCTTCGGGCTCTGGACGGGGGATCCGATCGATCCCCGGCACCACTGCCGGGTGACCGTCGTCGAAGGTCGGGTCGTCTACGAGGCGGAGGTGGACCGTGTCTTCTAGGCGCTCGCTCCCTCTCCTCCTCCTGCTCCTGCTGCTCGCGTCCGCGGCCGGGGCGGAGGCGAGGACGGTCCCCCCGCCGCGGATGCTCGTGATCGAGGCCGCGACCGTGATCACCGTCTCGGGGGAGGAACACTCCCCGGGGATGATCGTGATCGAGGATGGGGAGATCACCCTTGTCGGCCAGAACCTCGACGTCCCGCGCAGCGCCCGCCGCATCCGGGCCCGCCAGGAGGTCGTGATGCCGGGCCTCGTGATCCCCGACTCCTCCCTCGGGATCGCCTTCACCCTGCGCCAGGGCAACTTCTCCTCCCTCTCGATTCTCGACGAGATCCACGCGGATGAGTTCGATCCGGAGCCCTACCTCGTCGCGGGCTTCACCGCGGTCGGCCTGATCCCGAACGGCGCGGGCTTCCCGGGGAGCGCGGCGGTCGTCCGCCCGAATCTGCGGGACGGTGCGTTCGAGCTGCTGCGCGACCGCGCCTACCTCCCGGTCTCGATGCGCTCGAACGGTCGTGACAACCGCGCGATCACCGCCGCCTTCTCCGCCGCCCGCAAGGCGATCGAGAAGGAGGACGCGGCCCGCGAGAAGTGGGAGAAGGAGCAGGAGGAGAAGCGCAAGAAGGCCGAGGAGGAGGCGAAGAAGTCCGGGGGAGAGAAGAGCGAGGGAGCGAAGAAGGAGGGGGAGGAGAAGAAGCCCGACCCCGTCTTCGAGCCCCCGCCCATCGACCCGAACCTCGTCCCCCTCGTCTCGATCCTCCGGGAGGAGGCGGGAGCCCTGCCCCTCCTCTTCCGGATCGGCGATGCGGGGAACCTGCTGCACCTCCAGCGCGCGCTCGAGGAGCACGAGGCCCTCGGCAAGGAGCGGCACCGGAATCTCCACCTCTCCCCGAGCTCGCGCTCCGAGCAGCGGCCGATGGTCGCTCCGGTCGGGGAGATGGAGGCCCTCGTCATCGCGACCCCGGAGATCACGACACTGCCGAGCACCTTCACCCGGATCAACCTCCCCGCGGAGCTCGCCCGCGCCGGGGCCCGCCTCGTCCTGACCCCGAGCTCGAGCACGCGCGCGGAGTTTCTCCGCTTCCGCTCCCGGGTCGCGGAGCTGGTGCGCAGCGGGCTGCCCCGGGCGACCGCCCTCGAGGCGATGACCCTCCACCCGGCCCGCTTCCTCGGGCTGGATGAGCGGCTCGGGACGATCGAGAAGGGGAAGTCCGCGGATCTGATCTTCCTGGACGGCGACCCCTTCGCCGCGGCCACCCGCGTCACCCGGACGATGATCGCCGGGGAGTGGGCCTGGGAAGGAGATGCGCCGTGAGCGCGACGATCCTGCTGCGACTGCTGCTGGTGCCGTGCCTCCTGATCACCGGAGCGCCCTCACTGCCCGGGCAGGACCCCGGAGGGCGGGAGGGGGATGAGCGCGCGGTCTCGTCCCCCGCGGAAGATGGGGAGTCGCCGGGCGATGCCGAGGTCGGGAGCGATGATCCTCCCCCCCGGCCCCGGCGCGGTCGTCGGCGTCGTCCGGAGCCGCCCGCCGCCACCCCGACGCCCCCTCCGCCCGAGGAGGAGAGCTCCTCGGAGGAGGAGGAGGACTGGCTCGCGGTGATCGGCGGCACCATCCACACCGTGAGCGGCGGGGTGGTCGAGCGAGGCACCATCCTCGTCCGGAACGGCCGGATCCACGAGGTGGGAGTCGAGCTCCCCGTGCCTTCCGGGGCGCGCCGCCTCGATGTCGAAGGGCACCACGTGTACCCCGGGCTCGTCGCGGTCAACTCGGTCAGGGTCGTCGGCGGGGAGTTCGACACCGATCCCTACTCGTTCACGATGCTCCTCGCGCTCGCCGGGGGAGTCACGACCGCTCGCAGCGGCGGGAGCATCTCGAAGCTCACCTACGGGACCCTCGATGGCCTCGAGGTCGGGTCCTCTCCGTTCGTCACTCTCAACTACTCCACCGGGGATCCGGCGGGGCGTCGGAAGCTGCGGGAGGCGTTCGAGCGGATCCGCGAGTTCCGTCGGGAGAGCGCGCGCCACGCCGAGGCGAAGGAGGAGGACCCCAAGCTGCCGGACCTCGACCGCAAGTGGATCAAGGGGCTCTACGCGACCGCGGAGCAGTTGATGGATGGGAAGCGGGTCGGGTACGCGCGGGTCCGTGAGCTGGCGGAGATCCGCGCGATCTGCGGGCTGGCCGAGAAGTACGGCTTCGACCTCGTGCTCGATGGTGCGGAGGAGGGGTGGATCGAGCCCGGGGTGATCGCGCGGGCGGGGGCGCGCGTCATCGTCACGCCGCGAGCGCGCCGTGATCGGGACGACCGCCGCCTCGCGCCGAACGGCAGCAGCATTCAGAACGCCGCGATCCTCCATCGACACGGCGTGCGCTTCGCGATCTTCCCGGTCGGGAGCCTCTTCGCCCCGGGAGGTGGCGTCTCTCTCAGCGGCCTGGCCGGGCGGGACCTCCTGCACCTCGCCATGGAGGCGGCCTTCGCCGTGCGCGGGGGCCTGAGCGATGAGGAGGCGATCCGGGCGATCACGCTCGGGGCGGCCGAGCTGCTGCGGATCGATGAGAGGGTGGGCTCGATCGAGGTCGGCAAGGATGCGGACCTCGTGATCACCGATGGACCTCTCCTCCACTACCTCAGCCTCCCCCAGTACACGATCGTGAACGGTCGGGTCGCCTACGATCAGGACGAGGCCGGCGTGCTGGATCACGTGCGGCGCGATGGCCGACCGGAGCCGGAGGTCATCCGCGAGCCCTGGCCGCGGCGCCTCGGGGATCCCTTCTAGGTCGGAGTCGCCGCCCGGGGGGCCGCTGCGACCCTGAGGTCGCGCTCCTGTCTCACCTGTCCGGCCTGTCGGACAGGGCGACTCGTTGACGACCTGCATCTCGGGCCATATTCTTGGCTCATCGCTGGCATATCCGGTGCCGCCTGCCTCACTGACCACTGGTCACTATCGAGGCGGGCCCCGGTCGGCGATACGAGGAGTCACGAACGAGGAGGCCCCGAGCGGGGCGTTATGGAGTGAGCATGGTTCAGGCCCGAGGTCTGCCCACAGTTTCCGCGAGATGCCGGGTCCGAGCCGGCGGAACGCTCATCATCGCCCTCCTCCTCTTCGCCGCTCCCACGGACTCTCCCGCCCAGAGCGTGTGCCTTCAGGACCACCTCGTCCCCGGTGCGCTTCTGGAGGGGAACCTCGACCTCTACGGGTTCTCCGTCGCTCGCTCCGAGAATTGCGTGGCCGTCGGCGCCCCCGGCTACTCCGGGCTCGCCGCGGGGGCGGGGGCGGTCTTCCTCTACGAGCGCTTCGGTGCGGACTGGGAGCTGTTTCAGGTCCTCCTCCCCGCCGACCTGGAGGCCGGGGATTTCTTCGGGATGAGCCTGGCCATCGATGGGGGAACCCTCGTCGTCGGCGCGCCCCGGGCGGACACTCCACTGGACAATGCGGGCTCCGCCCGGGTCTACGAGCGGATGGCGGATGCGTGGATTGAGGTCGCCGCCCTCGTGGATCCGGGTGGGGAGGCCCTGGAGGAGTTCGGCGCCAGCGTCGCGATCCGGGGCGACCGGATCGTGGTCGGGGCGCCGAAGGACGCCAACGATGTCGGCCAGGTGATCGGAAGCGCGACGGTGTTCCGACGGGACGGGGGGATCTGGACCCTCGAGGAGAAGCTCGAGGCGACCTTCCCCGGGGAGGGTGATCGCTTCGGCGAAGCCGTGGCCATCGAGGACGGCTGGATCGCCGTGGGCGCGCCGGGCTTCGACGCGCCGTTCGTCGCCGATCAGGGCTCCGTCACCGTCTTCCAGAATCTGGGGATGGTCTGGAGCGAGGTCGCCTTCCTCGAGCGGTCCGGCGCGCAGCCCGGCGACGGCTTCGGCAGCAGCCTCGCGATCGAGGATGACCTCCTCGTCGTCGGCGCCCCCTACGCCTCCGTTTCCTCCGCCTCCGGACCGCTCTTCGAGGCGGGCTGCGCCGTTCCGTTCCGGAGGACCGGTGCGAGCTGGCTGCCGTCCCCGACCCTCGTCTCTCCGAGTCCGGCGGGGGGTCACTACTTCGGCCGATCGGTGGCGATCGACGGGACCGAGCTGGTGGTGGGGGAGCCCTTCGCCGAGGTCCTCGGTCTCCCGGCCAGCGGCGCCGCCCACCTCTACGCGGAAGTCGGGGGCGACCTCTCGCTCCTGCAGACCCTCACCGAGGGGAGCCCTCTCGGCGGGAGCCTGCTCGGAGCGTCGGTCGCGGCGGGGGGAGGCGAGGTCCTCGTCGGCGCGGTTCTCGGCGGCGGCGGCGGGCTGAGCAGCGGCATGCTGCTCCGCTTCGTCACGGGGACCGATGACTGCGACGGCAACGGCGTGGTCGATCTGTGCGAGATCGCCGCCGACCCGGGTCTCGACTGCGACGGGAACGGGCTCCTCGATGGCTGCGAGCTCCTCGCGGGCACGGCGAGTGACTGCGACCTGAACGGCCTCATCGACATCTGCGACGTCCAGAGCGGGGTCGCGGACTGCGATGGCAACCTCGTGCCCGACCTCTGCGAGCTCACGAGCGCGGACTGCAACGGCAACGGGGTGCTCGATGGCTGCGAGGCGGACTGCAACGCCAATGGGCTGCCGGACGATTGCGACATCGACCTCGGGCTGGTGCCGGACTGCGACGGGAACGGCAACCCGGACGACTGCGACCTGATCTACGGCCTCGCCTCCGACTGCGACGGCAACGACATCCCCGACTCCTGCGATCTCGCCTCGGGGGCGGGGGCGGACTGCAACGGGAACGGCGTCCTCGACTCCTGCGACCTGCTCGCCGGGACGAGCGTCGACGCCGACGGGGATGGCATCCCCGACGACTGCGGGGTCCGCTTCATCCGGGGAGATGTCAACGGAGACGGCCTAGTGAACCTCGCGGATGCGATCGTGATCCTGCACTACGTCAGCACGGTGGGGGCGCCCCCCACCTGCTTCGCCGCCGCGGATGCGAACGCCGACCTGGACCTCGATGTGGCCGATGGGGTCACCCTGATCCTGTACCTGCTGGGGACGAGTCCACCGCTCGCCGCGCCCTTCCCCGACTGTGGGGTCGATCCGCTCGGCACGAGGCTCGGCTGCGACCTCTCCACCGGCTGCCCCTGAGCCGCGCGGGCTCCCCGCCGCCGCGAATCGCGCTCAGTCGAGTCGGGGAATCCCCTCAGGGTAGGGATCGCCGTGGTCCTCGTGGAGGATCCCCTCCGCCACGATCGACGCGCTCCCCCGGATCGTGGGGATCCAGGCCCCCTCCTCCCCGGCGCGCACGGCCCCCCGGAAGCGGGAGCCGATGATGCTCTCCACCGTCCGCTCCTCCCCCTCCCGCAGGTGACCGATCGCGGCGCGGTGGGCGAGCCACGCGCTCGTCCCCGTGCCGCAGGGGGAGCGGTCCCAGGCGCCCCCCGGGCAGAGCACGAAGTTTCGGACGGTCCCGTCCTCCGGCCGTCCGAAGAGGGCGACATGATCGATCGTCTCTCCTTCGGGGCCCCGGATCCCCGCCTCCTCGATGGCGAGGCGCACCTCCCGGGTCAGGTCGAGGAGCGCGGGGAGGCGGTCGGGGGTGATGGGGAGGGGGGAGGGCTCGAGGATCAGGAAGCCGTTTCCTCCCCACGCGAGGGTGCCGCGCAGCGGTCCTCCCGAGGTGACGACCGGCACGCCATCCGCCAGGACGCGCGCAGGGACGTTCTCGACCGAGATCGACCGATCGGGGTGGGCGGTCACCGCGACGATCCCCGCCGGCGTCTCGAAGCGATGGGGTCCACCGTCGAGACGGCCGAGATGTCGCAGCGTCGCGGCGAGCCCGATCATCCCGTGGACGCACATCCAAAGCGGACCGACATCATTGACGAAGACGACCCCCCCCGCGTTCGCCGGATCCTCGGGGGGGAGGAGGAACGCCCCGACCGCCGCGGAGGAGGTCCGCGGCTCTCCGACGAGGGCGCGCGCGAGGGGGAAGAGCTCCCCGGCGAGGGCGGCGTGGCGCTCCTCGGACGGGCGCGCGAGGAGGGCGGGGGGAGGATCGAGGAGCACCCGCGTGGGCTCCCCGCCCGTGTGCGAGTCGACGAAGCGTCCGGTGGTCATCGGTCATCTCCTTCTCCCGAGGGGGGGATCGTCGCCGATCCTCTCCCGCGGGCAAGGGGACTTCCGGGGGTCAGGATCCCTCCCCGGTGATCTCGACCACGGCCCCGGAGGGGAGCACGAGGATCCACAGCGCCACCTGCTCCGGGGTCAGCCCGAACAGCTCCACCACGGCATCCCGGTAGGTGAGGAGCTGCTCCGTGTAGGCCTCCCGGACATGGACCCGGGTGAGCTCCGCCTGCTCCGGGGTCGGCTCCGCCCATCCCGTCGTCTTGGCATCGATGACCTCCGCCGCGACGACCCGCCCGTTGGCGCGGGCGAGGTGGATGCGATCGATGATCCCTCGCCCCGGCTCCCCGCTCTTCGGATCGATGCGACCGTACTGGAGTTCGCGGGCGCACTCGACCTCCTCGACCGGAGCACCGGCGAGGGAGGAGAGCCGGTCCCTGGTGGCCTCCGGATCGAAGAGCGCGCCCGCTTCCCCGGCCCCGAGGGCGGTCCGGATTCGCTCCGCCGCCTGCTCGACCCGTGCCGCGGGTCCCCGGCGCGGGATCGGGGTCCGCCGGGCGGCGGCGAGGGAAGGCTCGAGGTCGGACGCGCTCGGGAGCCACTCGATCCCCTCGAGGAGGGCGTGCACCACGGTCCCCAGCTCCCGCCGCTCCCGCCGCTCGGTGTGAGGGAGCTCGGTCGAGGGGGAGCCCTCGTCGGCCCCGGCGAGGGAGGGTGGGAGCGGTACGGGGGTGGGGAGACGGTCCGGGACCGGCGCGGGGGGCGGGGAGGCGGACCGCGGAGCGGTCGCGCTCCGCTCCTCGGCTCCTCGGGCGGACGGCCGCGCGGCGAGCCAGTCGCGATCCCCGTGGGAGAAGAGGACTCCCGCGGACTCGGGGAGGTCGCCGGTCCGCTCGCCTCCCAGGGTCGCTCGCAGCACGCGCGCGAAGCTCGCTCCCTCGTTCATCTTCAGCGGCGGGAGCAGCATGTGGAGAGCATGGACCGCCCTCGTCATCCCCACATAGAGGAGGTTGAGGCACTCGGTGACGAGCTCCTCCCGATGCCCTTCCTGCAGTGGACCGAGCGCGTCCGGACAGAGGAGGGTCGCGGACTTCCCCATGTAGCGTGAGATCCGATCCGCGGGCGCGGCCGGATCGCTGTGGGCGGCGAGCAGGGTCGGACTGGGCTGCGACCAAGAGTCCGCGAGCTCGGGGAGTATGACGACATCGAACTCGAGTCCCTTCGAGCGATGGAGCGTCATCACCTGGACGGGGGAGCTGGTGGGGGACTCGATCGGCGTGCTCCGGATCCGCTCGACGAGGCTCTCCGGTCGCAAGGCGAGCTCCGGTTCGATCCGCGTGGTCAGCTCGATCAGCTGCTCGAGGCGGATGCGGTCGCGCTCGTCGCAGGCGGGCGCGAGGGCGAAGGCGAGCCGTCGCACCGTCGCGCCCGCGCCCTCCTCGATCAGCTGGCGACGCAGTCGGCGCGCCGCCTCGGCGTCCCGGTCCGGCTCCGGTTCCGCGGCGAGCCCGAGGAGCGGGCCGAGCGGGGTGCGGGAGACGACGAACCGGGCGGTCCCGTCCCCCGGGTGGTCGGCGAAGTGGAAGGCGGCGAGGACCGCGTTGACGGCCAGGCTGTCGGAGAGCGGGTTGCCCCCCTCCTGGCTGGCGTCGATTCCCCGCCCGCGCAGCAGGTCGATGAGCGGCGCGACCCCCCGGTTCTTGCGCAGGAGCAGGCCGATGGAGAGGGACGGATCGCGGGACCGGACCTCCTCCACCAACGCGAGCGCCTCTTCGAAAATGAGCCGCTGCTTCGCGGCGGCGGAGAGGCGGCAGAGGGCGCCCCACTCCGGCTCCCGGAGTGCATCGAGCGGACGGGCGAAACGAAGCTCCGCGAAGCCTGGCCGCTTCGGGCGCTTCGACTCATGGGGAGCGAAGGCGTCCTGCCAGCGGGTGGCGGCCCGCCGGTCGACCTCCTCGACGAGGGCCCCGCCGACGCTCTCGAAGACCTGATTGACGGTGTCGAGGATGACGGGCGAGGAGCGCCAGCTGTGCTGGAAGGTCTCCTCGCTGGAGGGGGGGAGCAGTCCGGCGACCTCATCGAAGAGGGCGCGGCGTCCTCCGCGCCAGCTGTAGATCGCCTGCTTCATGTCCCCGACGCAGAAGAAGGTGCGCTGCGCGGCATGGTCGGCGAGGAGCTCCTCGATGATCGGTCGGAGGACGAGGAACTGGAACAGGGAGGTGTCCTGGAACTCGTCGAGGAGGACATGGTCGATGCGGGCGTCGATGCGGTCGTAGATCGGCTGCAGACCGGTGCGCAGCCGCTCGAGCATCGCCTCCGCCGCGAGGCGCACGGTGAGGGTCTGGAAGTCGTAGATGCCGCTGGCGTCCCGACGGGCCTCCTGCCTGCCGTCGAAGGCTCGGATCAATTCGAGGCTCGCGAGGTTCTGCCCGCGGAGCTGGGCGAGCAGCCGATGCCGGGCGCCGTCGAGAATCGGCGCGAGCCGCGTCTCCCATATGGGGTCGATCTCCATGCGGGAGAAGTGCGTCTCCCCGGCGAGGATCTTGCCGACGAGTCCGTTCTCGAGGAGGGACTCGTCATTCTCGCGGTCCACCGCCTCGAGCAGCTTCTTGCGGGCATTCGTCCAATGGACCGGGGGGGTCCCCTTCTTGGTGATCGGGAGCGGAAGGGCGGCGAGCGCGTCCCGTGCCTCCCGAATCTCCTCGGCCCCCGGGGCGGGGGGGACCGGGAAGCTGTCCCACGCCTGGGGCGGGGACTCGAGGTAGCGATGGTGGAGATCGCTGACGAGACCAGCGATCTGTTCCGTGACGGAGCGCGCCGACTCGCCCCGACGGAGGCGGTGCATCAGCTCGACCGCGGCATCCGGATCCGCGCCCAGCAGATCGTGGATCGAGCGCCGGCGGAGGTCGGCGAGGGTCGCGGTGTCTCCGATCCGCCAGTCGGGAGGGAGTCCGAGCTCGAAGGCATGCGCCGCCGCGATCCGGTGGAAGAAGGCATCGATCGTCTGGATCTGAAGACGAGGGAGGATCGCGCAGGTGCGCCCGAGGATCCGCGCCGCCCCCGGGGCGTCGATCGAGACCCCCGGCATCTCCCTGCGAACCTCCTTCAGGGCCTTGGGGTCGCCCACGCACTCGGCGAGGCGGAGGAGGATCCGCCCGAGGATCTCCCCCGCCGCCTTGCGGGTGAAGGTGGTCGCGAGGATCCGGTCCGGCTCGACCCCGGCGGCGAGGAGCCCGATCACCCGGTGGACCAGCGTGTACGTCTTCCCCGATCCGGCGGAGGCGCGCACGAGGCGCGGCGGGAAGGGGTGGGCCAGGTTCTCGGTCGGGTCGGGATCGGGCACCGCCGAGGGGAGGATCGGATCGCTCATTCGCTCCCCTCCTCCCCGCTCGCCACCAGCTCCTCCACGGCGGCTTCCCAGCGCGCCCCCGCTCCGGTCTCCCTCTCCCCGCCGAAGTGCTCGCTCCAGGGAGAGCGGAGGCGCCGGGGGGGCCAGAAGCGCTGGTCGTGGATCAGGCCGGCGACCTCTCGCGCCCGATCGATCGCCTCGGCGAGGTCCTCCTCGCTCCATGCGACAGGGAGGTAGCTCGGCTTGCGAGGATCTCGGGGGAGCTGCACGTAGCCGAGCTCGATCGCCGCGCCTCCCGGGATCGGCCGGGAGATGGGGAGGGTCGTCGCCAGATGGTGGTAGAGCGGGAGCTGGAGGTTGATCCACTCCTTGCTCCCCTTGGGCCCCTTGCGGTGCGCCGTCTCCGGGTCGGCCCCGCCCTCGCTCGACTTGTAGTCGATGAGGCGATAGCCGTGATCCCGGTGGTGGTCGATCCGGTCGACCTTCCCGCGGATCGTGAAGGGGACCTCGATCCCCGCGCCGAGCCCCGGCGTCTCCGGCTCCTCCGGGGTGATCGCGCGGAAGTTGGGCGCGTCGTCGGGGAAGGTCGCCTCCACCGCGACCGTCTGCCAACCCTCCCCGACCTGCTCCGCCTGCCACGGCGCGAACGCGGCAAGCCGCGCCCGCAGCTGCTCCTCCTGCACCCGGAGGACCGGGGATCGGCGCGACCCGTGCTTCCGATCGAGCGCCACGGAGAGGAAGTCGTCGAGGGCGGCGGAGACGTCCTCCACCTCGGTCAGGGTCCGGGCGGTCGGATCCTCTCCGAAGAGCTCGAGGGCTTCGTGGATCCGGTTCCCGAAGGCGAGGGGGTCGAGCTCGTCAAGGCCATCGTGCAGCTCCCGGAGACGGAGGACCTGCTCGAGGTAGTAGGTGTACGGACAGGTGAGGTAGCTCCCGAGGCCGGTCACGGAGGCCCGGGCGGGCGCGGGGTCGCGTCGGATCGGGCGCGGCAGGGAGAGGGTCGGTCCCGGTTCCGCGGGGGGGAGGAGCAGGGGGGGCGGATCGGTGGTCGCCTCCTCCCCGTAGTACTCGATCACCCGGGCCGGGCGCGTCGCATCCTCCGCCAGCCAGAAGCGGGTGGGGTGGAGGGTGTCTCCCTCGGTCGAGTACCGGAGCGCGATCCAGGTCACCGTCCGGGGAGAGAGGAGGAGGGTGTCGACGAGCGCCGCGTCGCGCCGGGCGCGGTGGCTCTCCCCGGGGAGGCCGAAGCGCTCGCGCAGCCGGGGACCGAGGAGGGGGTCGTGCCCCGGCCCCGGGTCGGGGAGCTGTCCCTCGTTCGCCCCGACGACGATGAGGCTCTCCGCCGGGTCCAGCTCCGCCTCCAGCCAGCCGATGACCTCGACCGTCTCCTCGCCTCGCCCCGCCCGCGGCGCGCGAGACCGCCGGAGATGATCGAGCAGGAGCCGCAGGGGAATCGTGGGAGGCATCGCGGCGCCGAGGCGGGGGGGGATGGCCTCGAGCATCTCCAGGCCGGCGAGGAGCGGCTCGAGGCGCGCCTCCTCCGTGTCGGCGAAGAGCCGCTCCACCATCCCCCGGAGGGGCTCGATCCAGTCGGCGAGCGGCCGGGGAGCCCCGCGGAGCGGAGCGAGATGCGCATCGATGCCCTCCCGCAGCCAAGTGTCACCGGAGGACGCCGGCACATCCTCGAGCGACGCGGCGAGGCTCTGGTGGAGCATCTTGTCAAGCGCGCGGAGGAGGTCGCTCCCTCCCGAGGACGGGAGAAGCTCCGCTGCGATCGCGGTCTCCACCTCCGGGTGGCGGAGGAGGGTGGCGACCGTCTCGCGATCCGGCTCCTCGAGGTGGAGCAAGAGCGCCTCGACCCATCGCCCCGGGGCGTCGAGGTCGGCGGACCGTGCGAGTGCGCTGTGCACCGGCAGCCCGGCCCGCTCCAGCCGGTCGACGACCAGCGCGTGGAGGGTGTCGTCGAGGACGCACACCGTCGCGCTCTCACCCCGGGCCCGGGCCGCGGTGACGCGCTCGACCGTCTGCGCCGAGAGGCGGGAGAGGTTCGAGCCGATGAGGAAGGAGCCTTCCGGGAAGGAGGCGCGGATGGTGGGGGGGGGAGCCCCCGCTCCCGTCTCCTCGGCGCCCGGATGCCGGAGTGCCCCGATCCCGTCGAAGAGCTCGGCCTCCGGCTCCCCCGCGTGGATCCACGCCTCCAGTCGCGGGAGCGCCTCGAGGATCGCGCGGACGCGCGGCCGCGGATCGGAGAGTCCGATCGTGAGGAGGGGCCCGGGATCGACGCCGGGTCCGGGGGGGGGCGCGGCGAAGGGGAGGGTGAGCCCGACCCGCTCCAGGCGACGGGCGGCGTCGCGGGCGATCCGGAGGAACGCCTCGAGCCGTCTCTTCTCCTCTCCCCCTTCCAGCTCGCGGACCTGCCCCTGGAGGGTGTCGAGGGAGAGCCCCTCCTCCGCCATCTCCGCGGCGAGCCGCTCGAGCCGCCCGGCGATTCGGGCGATCGCCCGTTCCTCTTCGGAGGGTCCGGGGGCGAGGAGGCTCTCCTTTCCCGGGACGAGGTGGGGGAGGAGGTCCCCGAGACTCCCGGGGTCGGTCTCCGCCACCGCTTGATGGAACGCGAGGGCGCGAGCGGCCGGGGACGGAGGCGGCGGCAGCTCGGGGAGGCGCACCCGCTCGCGCAGCCCCCCGGGGGTGAGGATCGTGGGAAGAAGCACCCCGCGCCCGCGGGCGGTCGCGCCACGGATCAGCGCGTGGCGGAGGAGCCGCCCCCCCCGGGAGCCCGGGAGGACCAGCAGGCGATCGCGGAGGTCGATCGGACCGACTCCCGCCGCCGCCTCGTCGAGCAGGCGGCTCGCCGCGTGCTCGATCAAGGGGAGCTCCCGCCCGAGGAATCGACGGGTGCACCCCCCTCCGCTCCGCGCCTCCTCCGTCATCGCGACCCCCTTCCCGCTCGACGGGGCACGGTCGCACGCGATCCGGAATCGGTCAAGGCGACGCGGAACTCCGCTTCCCCAACGATGGGGATCGCCCCTCAGATCGGTCCCCGAGCGCGTTGCCAGAGGATGCGGGGTCCGGTACTCTCCGAACATGACGAGGAACCGTCCCCGCTCCTATGGGTTCATCATCGACAACCGGCGCTGCATCGGCTGCCACGCCTGCACCGTCGCGTGCAAGTCGGAGCACTCCGATCCGATCGGGATCAACAAGACCTGGGTGCAGTATCTCGAGAAGGGCACCTGGCCCGAGGTGAAGCGCAGCTTCCATGTCCTGCGCTGCAACCACTGTGAGAACGCCCCCTGCGTCGAGATCTGTCCGACCGCCTGCCTCGAGACCCGCGCCGACGGCATCGTCGACTTCGATCCCGCCCGCTGCATCGGCTGCAAGGCGTGCATGCAGGCGTGCCCCTACGATGCGATCACGATCCATCCCGAGCTCGGCACCGCGACGAAGTGCAACTACTGCGCGCACCGGGTCGATGTCGGGCGGGAGCCCGCCTGCGCGGTCGTCTGTCCCGCGGAGGCGATCGTCACCGGCGACCTGAACGACCCCGACTCCGCGATCTCCCGCCTCATGGTCCGGGAGCAGACCGTCGTCCGTCGCCCCGAGAAGGGGACCCGTCCGAAGCTGGCGTATGTCGAGGGGGACCTCGACGCCCTCGACCCGCTCGCCGCGCGGCGCTCGGTGCGCACCCTCTGGGGGGAGCGCCCCGTCGATGCGATCGACCGCGTCGAGGAGCTGGCGGCCGGACTCGGCGCCGGGAGCCTCGCCCGCTTCGTGGAGGCCTGGGGGAAGGAGCGAGGGAGCGACGGAGGGGCGGCCGCCGTCCCCGCCGCCCCGATCGAAGGGGTGCGCCCCTCGCGTCGGGATCCGGGCCCGACCTCCCGCTCCGGGCCGGTTCGCACCTACGACATCGCCAGCCGCCACGCGGCGAGCTGGGGTTGGAAGGTCAGCGCCTACCTCTTCACCAAGTCGATCGCGGCGGGGGTCTTCCTCGTCCCGGCCCTGCTCGCCATCTTCGAAGAGAGCGGACCGGGCACGGTGGCGGCGAAGTCCTTCTCCCTCGCGCCCTGGCTCGCCCTCGCGTTCCTCGGCCTCACCGGCCTCCTCCTCGTCGCGGACCTGAAGCAGCCCCTGCGCTTCCACTGGGTGCTCCTGCGGCCGCAGTGGAGCTCCTGGCTCGTGCGGGGGGCGTACATCATCACCGCCTACGGCGCGCTGCTGACCGGCTGGGTCCTCCTCGGCGGACAGGGGGGAGGCTTCTGGAGCGCGGTCGGAGGGCTCCTCGCCGCCGCGACCGCCACCTACACCGGGTGGCTCTTCGGCCAGGCGAAGGGCCGGGACCTCTGGCAGTCGCCGCTCGTGCCCCCTCATCTGCTCGTGCAGGCGCTCGTCTGCGGGGGAGCGACGCTGCTCGTCTGCGCCCCGACCGAGCTGGCTCCCCTCGCCGGGCCCCTCGCGATCGTGGTCGCGATCGACGCGCTGATGATCCTCGCCGAGCTGCACGGACGACACGCCTCCGAGGCCGCCTCCCGGGCCCGCCGGCTCCTGACCACCGGCCAGCGCCGGAACTGGCTCTACGGCGGCTCCCTCTTCCTCGGCCACCTGCTCCCCATCATCCTGCTCACCGCGGGCGGGTCGGGTGCAGCCCTCGTCGGGAGCCTCCTCGCGGCGGTCGGCGTCGCCATCTACGAGCATCTCTGGGTGGACGCTCCCCAGCGCCTCCCCCTCGCCTGAACGGAGCGCCGCCATGCCGCGACGCGTCAGCAAGATCGAGGAGATCGCCGCCTCCTTCGGGCTCGTCCCGAAGTCGGTGCCGCGACCGAAGCCGGAGCGGCTCCCCGACGGCACGCTGAGCCACTACCCCCCGTTCGAGAAGTGGGGGAGCTGGGAGGAGCTCGACGCGGCCCGTCGTCCACGCCGCTACTCCCTCGTCCCCACCACCTGCTTCAACTGCGAGGCGGGGTGCGGGCTGCTCGCGTACATCGACCAGGACTCGGGTGAGATCGAGCGGATCGAGGGGAACCCCCTCCACCCGGGCTCACGGGGGCGAAACTGCGCCAAGGGCCCCGCCACCCTGAACCAGATCCGGGACCCGGAGCGGATCCTGACCCCGCTGAAGCGGGTCGGGCCGCGCGGGACCGCGCGCTTCGAGCCGTGCAGCTGGGACGAGGCCCTCGATGCGATCGCCGCGCGGATCCGTGCCGCGATCTCCGAGGGGCGGGGCGAGGAGGTCATGTACCACGTCGGGCGACCGGGGCACGAGGCGTTCATGGAGCGGCTCCTCTCGGCGTGGGGGATCGATGGGCACAACTCCCACACGACCGTCTGCTCCGGCAGCGCCCGGGCCGGCTACCAGCTGAGCTGGGGCTACGACCGCCCGTCGCCGGACTATGAGAACGCCCAGCTCATTCTCCTCATCTCCGCGCACCTGGAGTCGGGGCACTACTTCAATCCCCACGCCCAGCGGATCATCGACGCCAAGGAGCGGGGAGCGCGCGTGGTCGTCCTCGACCCCCGACTGTCGAACACCGCGAGCCGGGCGGATCTCTGGCTCTCGACCCGCCCCGGGACCGAGGCCGCCGTCATCCTCGCCGCCCTCCGCCGGATCCTCCTCGGGGGACGCGGCGTCGATCGCGCCTTCGTGGAGGATTGGGTCGACTGGCGCGGCTATCTCCGAAATCTCCACCCCGAGCTCTCCCCCGACCTCGATCTGTTCCTCGACACCCTCGCGGAGGACCTCGCCGAGTACACCCCGGAGGCCGCGGCCGAGCTGGCCGGGATCGCCCCGGCGCAGGTGATCCAGCTCGCCGAGGAGCTCGAGCGGGCCGGCCCGCGGGTGGCGGCGCACATCTGGCGCGCCGCGGCGAGCGGCAACGAGGGGGGCTGGCAGATCGCCCGGGCGCTCTGCCTCCTCACCGCCATGGTCGGCGCGGTCGGAGCGGAGGGGGGGACCAGCCCCAGCGCCTGGCACAAGTACAAGCCGCAGTTCTGGACGAACACGGAGGGGCCCGGCCGCTGGAACGAGCTGATCTGGCCGGAGGAGTACCCCCTCAGCTTCTACGAGATGTCCCACATCCTCCCGCACCTCGTCCACGATGGCCGCGGGCGGATCGACACCTACTTCACCCGGGTCTTCAACCCGGTCTGGACCTACCCCGATGGGTTCAGCTGGATGGAGATGCTCCGGGATGAGTCGAAGGTGGGCTGCTATGTCGCGCTCACCCCGACCTGGAACGAGACCGCCTACTTCGCCGACTTCGTCCTGCCGATGGGACACGCCACCGAGCGGCACGACATCCAGAGCATGGAGACCCACGCCGGGCGCTGGGTCAGCTTCCGACAGCCGGTGCAGCGGGCCCGGGCCGCCCTGGAGGGGAGGAGCGCGGACGACACCCGCGGCTTCAATCCCGGGGAGGTCTGGGAGGAGGACGAGTTCTGGATCGAGCTGACCTGGCGGATCGACCCGGACGGCTCGATGGGGATCCGCCGCCACTACGAGTCCCCCTATCGCCCGGGGGAGAAGGTCACGGTCGACGAGTACTACCGATGGATCTTCGAGAATGCGGTCCCCGGTCTGCCGGAGAAGGCGAAGGAGGAGGGGCTGGAGCCCCTCGACTACATGCGCCGGGTCGGCTCCTTCGAGATGGAGAGAGGGCGGTACCGGGTCCACGAGACGAAGGTCGACCTCCCCGAGGGGGCGCGGGTCCGGGTCGAGGCGACCTCGGGGCTGGCCTCCGTCGAGGACAAGGTGGTCGGGGTCGCGGTCGACGGCGCGGTGCGCCAGGGCTTCCCCACGCCGAGCCGGAAGATCGAGATCTTCAGCCGGACCCTCGCGGAGTGGGGCTACGCCGACGCGGCCAGCCCGCGGGTCTCCCCCAGTCATGTCGGGCCCCATGAGATCGATCCGGAGAACGGGGTCTACACCCTCGTCCCGACCTTCCGCCTCCCGACGATGATCCACTCGCGCTCGGGGAACGCCAAGCACCTCAATGAGATCTCCCACGCGAACCCGGTGTGGATCCACCCCGACGACGCGGACCGCCACAGCATCGGCGATGGGGACCTCGTGAAGGTGGAGACGACGATCGGCTACTTCATCAATCGGGCCCGGGTGACCGACGGGATCCGCCCGGGGGTCCTCTGCTGCTCGCACCACATGGGACGGTGGCGGGTGGAGGGGGGAGCGGGCTCCCGCTGGTCGAGCGCGACCGTGCGCCTCGAGCCGATCGGCGAGAGCGGCATGCGCCTGCGGATCTGCGAGGGGAACCAGCCCTTCGCGTCATCGGATCCAGACTCGGGGCGCACCTGGTGGAAGGATGCCGGGGTCCATCAGAACCTCACCTTCCCGCCGCAGAGCGACCCGGTGAGCGGCATGAACTGCTGGCACCAGGTGGTCCGCCTCTCGAAGGCGGGCCCGTCCGATCGCTACGGGGATGTCTTCGTGGACCTGGAGAAGTCGCGGGAGATGCATCACCGCTGGCTCGCCAAGGCGCGGAAGCCCGAGGGGGCGCTGCGGCGGCCGGAGTGGCTCCCGCGTCCCCTGCGTCCGCGCCCGGAGGCGTATCGCCGCGAGGTCTGAGTTCCCGGGGCGGCGCCCGCGCCTCAGAGCTTCTTCAGGATGGCGAACACCAGGAGGAGACCGCCGAGGAGCGTGAGGAGCGAGACCCCGGCGAGAGGGTTCCCGGCGGTCGGGTTCTTCGGAGCCCCCTCGGTCCCCCCGCCCGCCGCGCTGCCGGGGTAGTAGAGCTCGGCGTAGCGGGCGTCGACATCCTCACCCGCCGCGATCCAACGCTTCTCGTTCTCGCGGAGCTCGGCGAAGGCGGCGTCCGCGCGCTTCAGCTCCTCACGATAGGTCGCCTCCAGCTCGCGGAGCTCGAGCTCCTTCGGCTGCCCCGGGGCCGGCGTCTGCATGCTCAGCGCCGCCTCCGCGCAACTCCGGTACCCGCGCCATTCCTCGACGCTCTGCGCCCCATCCATCGCCCGGAGGTAGGCACGCGCGGCAGTCCGCTTGTGCCCGTCGGCGTGGAGGAGCTCCCCGAGGACCTCGAGGAGGACCGGTGAGTCGTGGATTCCGAAGCGCACCATGCCGAGCAGTCCCTCGATGGCATCGGAGCGGGAGAGGGGAGGCTCGAGACCGAGCCGGAAGCTCTCGAAGCCGGTCCCCTCGGCGGCGTGGGAGCGCTGCGGGGTGGTCAGCGGCCGCGCCTCGGTCCCGGCCTCCCGGCGACTCCGGAGCCACTCGATGAGGCGGACCTGGACGATCTCCCGGCCGAAGTGGGCGTCCGGGTTCACCTCCAGGGCGCGGCGAAGGTCGACGAGCCCGCCGTCGAGATCGCCGGCGTGGACCTTCAGGGTCCCTCGGTTCGCGAGGGCCTCGTAGCGATCCGGGGCGAGGGAGAGGACCGCGTCGAGCAGGGCGATGCCCCGCGCCGGGTCGCCGAGCTTGTCGTGGGCGACGGCGAGGTCGTCGATGAGCGGATACTGCTCCGGGGTGAGCGCGGCGAGGTCCGTGGAGAGGCGCGAAGTCCGGTTGCGCACGCGCCACTGGTAGTACTCATCGGAGTGGCGGCGGAAGTCGCCGGTGATGAGCTCGAGGGCGCTCGGGAAGGCGGAACGCTCCATCTGCAGGGTGTCGTAGTCCCAGAGACAGCCGCGAACGGGGGCTGTCGGCAGGAGAAGCAGGGGAAGCAGGAGAAGCAGGGGGAGCGGCAGGGTGAGGAGGACCGGTCGGGGAGAGGGAGGGATCGACATGGGCGCTCCTTTCGCGGCGTCAGGGTGCCCGGGAGGGCCGGAATTCGCAACCAGCCGCTCGGCGGGGTCGACCGCCCGCCCCGATTCGGGGCATACTTGAGGACGCGCGGCGTGTCGCCGCTCGGGGAGCGTTGGGAGCCGATGGAAGATGATCGCCCGGCCGCGGAGGCCGCCCCTCCCGATCCCGACCACCCCACCCTCGGGGTGGTGCAGGGAGTCGGGGCGTTCCTCTGGTGGGGGATCGTCACGAGCTGCTACTTCAAGTGGCTCGACCGCGTCTCCCCCTGGGAGCTCCTCGCGTGGCGGGTGCTCGGGGGGCTCCCCGTGCTCCTCCTCATCCTCGCGTTTCGCCGCGACCTCGCGTCCCTCGGCGTCGCGTTCCGCGACCGGGCGACCCGTCGGACCCTCCTCCTCTCGACCCTCCTGATCTCCGCGAACTGGTTCTGCTTCATCATCGCCGTCGTCACCGAGCGGCTGCGGGAGGGGAGCCTCGGCTTCCTGATCAACCCGCTCATCTCGGTGCTGCTGGGGGTGTTCATCCTCGGCGAGAGGCTCCGGACCCCCCAGGCGGTCGCGGTCGGGCTGGCCGCGGTGGGGGTCTCCCTCCTGACCTGGTCCCAGGGGGCGCTCCCGGTGCTGGCGCTGATCCTCGCCACCGTCTCGGCGGTCTACGGCCTGCTCAGGAAGCGGATGCCCGCCGGCCCCACGACCGGCCTCTGCCTCGAGATGCTCGCGCTCTTCCCGGCGATGCTCGCCCTGCAGGTCTATCTGACGGTCCGGGGAGAGACCCTCTTTCTCCGGGACGCGGAGGTGACCTTCGGGCTCTTCGTCGGAGGGGTGGTGACGATCGTCCCCCTCGTGCTCTTCGCGAGCTCGGCGCGGCGCCTTCGCCTCTCCACCGTGGGGCTCCTGCAGTACATCTCTCCGACCGCCCAGCTCCTCCTCGCGGTCCTCGCGTTCGGGGAGGAGTTCACGCGCTGGCACGCGATCTCCTTCTCGATCATCTGGGTCGCGGCCGGTCTCTACACCTTCGACTCGGTCCGGCACGCACCGCGGCGCTGACCGGTGTCGCGCCCCTGCGCCGGATCGGGGAATCCCTGCTCCACGACGGGGGGGGCGGGATGCGAAGAGCCCGTGGGGGGCCGGTTCGGCTCTCCACGGGCTCAGGCTTCTCGGCGGACGAGAGGGGGGCGGACTACTTCCGCTTCACCTTGTGCAGGGTGTGCTTGCGGTTCCGCGAGCAGTACTTCTGCATCCCCTCCTTCATCTTCTCGGGGATCCCGCCCTTGAGGTTCATCTGCGTGCGGTAGTTGAGCTCATTGCACTCGGTGCACTGGAGCCAGACATACTCGCGTCCGACCTTCTTGCCCTTGGCCATGGGAATCTCCGATTCTCGGTTTGCAGCGGTCTCCTCCGGGGAGGGACCGGGGAAGGCGGCGTCGGGGCGCTCGCGAGCGCAGTCTCCGAGGTCGCCGGTCGATCCTGCTCGGATGGTCTCCTCGGGACCGCCGCCTGCGGACCGTCTCGCCGGGAGTCATTCACCCGACACGGCCTCGGATCGTAGCGGGGGCCCCGAGGGGTGTCAAAGTGTCCTCCCGAGGAAACCGGGGGACGGCGGCGATCCGCGCGGAACGGCTCCGAACGAGTCAGGAGCGCCGATCCGGGGGGCGATCCCGGGAGGGCCGATCGGCGAGGCCGGCCATGGGATGGGCGGCGCCTCCCCGGGGGGCCGGGGTGGGGGAGGGACCGGTCAGCCCCGGGCCTTGCGCGACTCCCGGCGACGCTCCGTCTCCGAGAGGATGCGCTTGCGGACACGGATCGTCTGGGGGGTGACCTCCACGAGCTCGTCGGGACCGACCCACTCGAGGGCGGACTCGAGGGTCAGGCGCCGGACCGGCCGGACGACGGTGTTGTCGTCCTTCCCCGCCGCGCGGATGTTGGTGAGCTTCTTCGTCCGCACGACATTCACGTTGAGGTCGTTGTCGCGGGCGTGCTCTCCCACGATCATCCCCTCGTAGACCGTGGCCCCGGGCTCGATGAAGAAGACGCCCCGGTCGTACAGCGCATCGAGGGCGTAGCCGGTCGAGGCGCCGTTCTCCATCGAGATGAGGGCCCCGTTGGTGCGCCGCGGCAGGTCTCCGGCGTACGGGGCGTACTCGAGGTAGGTGTGGTGGGTGATCGCGCGTCCCTGGGTGGCGGTCAGGATGCGGTTCCGCAGCCCGATCAGTCCGCGGGCGGGGATCCGGAACTCGAGGTGGAGATAGCCGGAGGCGCCCGACTTCGTGTCCATGTTCACGAGCTCGGCGCGGCGCTCCCCGACGAGCGCCATCACCGGCCCCTGACAGTCGGTGGGGCACTCGACGACGAGGCGCTCGAACGGCTCGTGCCGCTTTCCGTCGATCTCCTTCTCCACGACCCGCGGCATGCCGACGGTGAGCTCGAAGCCCTCGCGGCGCATCGTCTCGAGGAGGATCCCGAGGTGCATCAGCCCGCGCCCCGAGACGAAGTACTCCTCCGGGCGCTCTCCCGGCTCGACCCGCAGGGCGACATTCCGCTCCAGCTCCTTCTCGAGCCGGTCCGATATCTGGCGGGTGGTGACGAACTCCCCCTCCCGGCCGGCGAGGGGACCATCGTTCACGCGGAAGGTCATGTGGAGAGTCGGCTCGTCGACCAGGATCGGGGTCAGCGGGCGCGGGTCGTCGGGGTCGGTGATCGTCGAGCCGATGTCGATCGAGGGGATCCCCACGACGGCGACGATCTCACCCGCCTCCGCGACCTCCACCTTCTTCCGCTCGAGGCGGTGGAAGACATGCAGCTCCCCGATCCGCTCCCGCTTCGTGGCGCCGTCCGGAGTGACGACGAGGACCGGGGACGCGGCGCGGATCTCCCCCCCCTCCACCTTGCCGATGGCGATCCGCCCGACGAAGTCGGAGTGGTCGAGGGTGGTGACCCGGAGCTGGAGCGGCTCCTCCGGCCGCACCCGGGGCGGGGGGACATGGGCGATGATCCGCTCGAGCAGGAGCTCCAGCCCGACCCGCTCCCCGCCCGGCTCCTCGCAGCACCAGCCGTCCCGCCCGGAGGCGTAGAGGACCGGGAAGTCGAGGACCTCGTCCGGCGCGTCGAGGGAGACGAGGAGGTCGAAGACCTCCGTCAGCACATCGTCGGGCCGCGACTCGAGCTTGTCCGCCTTGTTGATGACGACGAAGGGCTTCAGGCCGTGGCCGATCGCCTTCTCGACCACGAAGCGGGTCTGGGGCATCGGACCCTCGAAGGCGTCGACGAGGAGGATCGCACCATCCGCCATGGAGAGCACCCGCTCGACCTCGCCGCCGAAGTCCGCGTGGCCCGGGGTGTCGATGATGTTGATCTTGTAGCGCTCTCCCCCGACCTCCGTCTCGATGGCGCAGTTCTTCGAGAGGATCGTGATGCCGCGCTCCCGCTCGAGGGGGTTCGAGTCGAAGATGAGCCCGTGCTGTCCGCCGGCGAGGCGGTCGAGCTCCTCCGGGCGGAACATCCCCGAGGTGTAGAGGAGCCGGTCGACGAGGGTCGTCTTGCCGTGGTCGACGTGCGCGATGATCGCGACGTTCCGGATGTGGGAGGGGTCCATCGAGGCTCTTCTCTCGGGTGGGGTGCGCCGGGGCGTGGCGCCGCCAACGCGGGCGGCGCGGGAGTGTAACGGAGTCGGCGTCGCAGGGGGACGGTTCGTGCAGAACCCGGACGGGGTTGCTACCCTTCCGCGGGGGGGCGTCCCCCCCCGGGAGGAGCAGGAATGAGCGAACCGGTCGTGGTCCACACGGCGGCGAATCCGCCGGAGGCCCATCTCCTCTGCGCCGCCCTCGAGGCGGAGGGGATCCCCACCCATGTGACCAACGAGACCCTCCAGGCGGCGGCGGGGGACCTCCCCCTCGGGTGGGCGATCGCGCCGCGCATCCTCGTCCCGGCGGAGCATGTCGAGGAAGCCCTCCGGATCCTCCAGGAGCTGGGGGCGAAGGACGGGCGGACGAGGGGGTCGGACGAGCCCGGGGATGCGCCGTCCGCCCCGCCCGGTCCGTGAAGGAGAGGCGCACCGCGATGGGCTCCGAACCGACGACCGCGCCTCCCTGGCCGAGCCTCGAGGGGCTCCCCCTCGTCCGTCCGACCTCCGAGGCTTGGGCGGACGCCGCGCTCGGGGACCTCGACGCGCTCCTCGTCGACCACGCGTGGTGCGAGTACAAGGCGGCGACCGCCGGGCTCGGACTCCTCGCCCGCTTCCCCGGGGAGCCCCACCTCATCCGCCCGATGCTCACCCTCGCGCGGGAGGAGATGGACCACTTCCAGGAGTGCGTCGAGAGGATCGAGCGGCGGGGAGGCCGCCTCGGCGCTCCCCCCGCGGATCGCTACGTCCAGACCCTCCGAGGCCGCTTCGCGGCGGAGGGGAAGGGGCTCGGCGCGCTGGGGGACACCTTGCTCATCAACGCCTTCGTGGAGGCGCGCTCCTGCGAGCGCTTCCGCCTCCTCGCCGAGTCGCTGGAGCGGAGGGGGCGGGACGAGGAGCTCGGTGAGTTCTACCGTCGGCTCGCGGACTCCGAGTGGCGGCACTGGACGACCTTCCGAGCCCTCGCGGTGGGAGCGCTCGACGACCCGGAGCGGGTCGATCGGAGGATCGCGGAGTGCGCCGGGATGGAGGCGGAGATCGTGGCGGAGCTCCCCCTCGGACCTCGGATGCACTGACCGGCCGGCACGGCGGGGAGCCTGCAGTGCTCACCTTCTTGTGCTCACCACTCGAGGGTCAGTGAGCGACCGTTCTCCCGCGGGCCGTAGGCGAGCAGCTTCGGCAGGGCGCGGCGCCCCCACTCCCCCGGATCGATCGCTCGCGCCGCGCCGACGGCGCCGAAGGCGATCCTGAGCATCGCGGTGTGGACGACACCCGGGGAGAGGGCGATCGCTGCCATGCCGCCGGGGAGCTCGGAGGCGAGCGCGGCGGAGAGCCCCTCGATGGCGAACTTCGTCGCGCAGTAGGGGGCCATGCCGGGGGAGGTTCCGCGACCCCACCCGCTCGACAGGTTCACAATGACGCCGCGATCCCGCTCCACCATCGCCGGCACGAAGTGCCGGATGACCGCGGCGACCCCCTTGAGGTTCACATCGACGATGCGATCGAAGGCCTCCGCCTCGATCTCCCAGAGCGGGGCGGCGTCGTTGATCAGCGCCGCGTTGTTGAAGATGAGGTCCGGCACGAGCCCCTCGGCCAGGAGGCGCTCCGCCCAGGCCTCGACCGCTCGATCATCGGTGACATCGACGGCATCGAAGCGATGGGACGCGTCCGCCCCCCCGCGCAGCTGCCGGAGCGCGTCCGCGTCCCGACCACACCCCAGGACGCGGCAGCGGGGGGAGCCCGTCGCCAGCGCCGCCTCGGCGAGGCCGCGGCCGATCCCCCGCGTGACGCCGGTGACGAGGATGACGCGCTCCGCGGCGCTCACTCCGCCGCCCGCTCCCGCTCGGCGGCGATCCACGCGAGCATGCGGGTCTCGAGCTCGCGGATCGGCAGGGAGCCGACCGCGAGGAGATGGTCGTGGAAGGCGCGGAGATCGAACCGGGTCCCGAGCTGCTCCTCCGCCCGCGTGCGCAGCTTGCGGATCTCGAGCTCGCCGATCTTGTAGGCGAGCGCTTGGGCGGGCCAGGCGATGTATCGATCCACCTCCGCCTCGACATTGGTCCGGCTGAGGGCCGAGTTCTCGAGCATGAAGTCGATCGCCTGGCTCCGGGTCCATCCGAACTGGTGCAGGCCGGTGTCCACCACGAGCCGGAGGGCGCGCCACATCTCGTAGGTGAGGCGCCCGAAGTCGTCGTAGGGATCCTCGTAGAGTCCCATCTCGATCCCGAGGGACTCCGCGTAGAGGGCCCATCCCTCGATGAACGCCGTGAAGTGGAGAGAGCTCCGGTAGGGGTGCACCCCCTCGAGCTCTCCCTGCAGGGCGAGCTGGAGGTGATGCCCGGGGACCGCCTCATGGAGGGCGAGCGGGACCATCTCGTACTTCGGGCGGGCGGGCAGGTCGTGGGTGTTCGCGTAGAACCAGCCGGGCTGGGACCCGTCCGGGGGGCAGGGCTGGTAGTAGGCCGTGGTGGAGCGGGGCGCCTCGAACGCAGGGATCGCGCGGACGCCGTAGGGCGCGCGGGGGAGTCGTCCGAAGAAGCGGGGGAGAAGGGCATCGACGCGCTTGCAGAGGTCCCGGTACCCGGCGAGGAGCGCCTCGGGGCTCTCGTGGGTGAAGCGCGGATCGCTCCGCAGGCCGTCGATGAACTCCCCGAAGCTCCCCTCGAAGCCGATCTCCTCGATCACCCGCTCCATCTCCGCGCGGATCCGACTCACCTCCTTCAGTCCGAGGAGGTGGATCTCTCCCGGCTCGAGGAGGGTAGTGGTGAAGTGGCGGACCCGGGAGGCGTAGAACTCGACGCCCTGGGGGAAGTCGATCGCGCCGATGCTCTCCCGGCAGGCGTGGACATAGGTGTCCGCGATGAAGGCGCGCAGACGGGCGAAGGCGGGGATGACCTCCCCGAGGATCACCTCCCTCGCGCGGGAGAGGAGCTCCTCCCGTCGCTCGGCGGGGATGGTCGGCGGGAGCTGCTCGAAGGGGGCGTGGAAGAGGCTCTCTCCGACCTCCTCGACGAGGTGCGCATCAAACTGCGCGAGCACCCCATCGAGGGTGCTGCGCGGGGGGAGGAAGCCGGTCTCCATCCCCTGCTCGAGGAGCTCCCGCACTCCATCCAGATGGGCGGGCACCTGGGAGAGGCGGGCGAGGTAGTCGTCGAAGTCCCCCTCCCGCTCGAAGCGCATGCGCTGATGGAAGACGGGGATCCAGAGCTGGGGGCCGCTCCGCTGGTGGATCGGCGCGAGGTGGGTGTGAAGGCGGAACGCATCGACGCGCTCGCTCAGTTCTCCGGCGAGGAGGCTCACATCGAGGCGGAGCTGCTCGTCGAGTCCCCGGGTGTCGAGGGAGCTCAGCTCCTTGTAGAGCTGAAACTCCTCCTCGACCTGCTGCCGACGCACCTCCGGCCCCTCCCGCGGGAAGCGCCGATTCGCGGTCCGGTCTCCGTGGCTCGAGGCGAGGAAGGGGGACCGCGCGAGGGTGGCCCGCCAGTATCGATCGAGCGCCGCGAGGGCGCGCGTTCGCCGCGCCTGAACCTCGGGGGTCCCCATCTCGGGGGCTCCACCCGCAGGAGTGGTCTGCGCCCCGAGGCGGGAGTGGGGGGCGGACGAGGGAGCCCCGAGCAGCAGAGCGGCGAGGACCAGGCCGCCGAGCGGGAGCCGGAGGGCGGCGCCCCCGACCGGAGGAACGACACGACCGAAGGGGAGGATCCAAGGCAAGGGGTCTCCGTTCCGACCTCCGGCCCCGGGCGCTCCGCGGGGGGACGGTCGTCAGCCGCGCGAGGTCGCGCGGCGGGCGGTCTTTCGGGTCGAGGTCTTCCGACCGGTCTTTCCGTTCGCCTTCCCGGCGCTCTTCGCGGTCTTCCCCCCGCTGGAGCGGGATCGCGAGAGGGAGGACTTGCGGCGGCGGACGCGGGCGAGCACCGCTTCGGTGAACTCCTCGGTCCCGGCGCTCCCGCCGAGGTCCAGTGTCAGGGACTTCCCGGCGGAGATCACATCGGCGACCGACTTCTGGAGGATGACCGCCGCCTCCTCCATCTTCAAGTGACGGAGCATCAGGGCGGCGGAGAGGATCAGAGCGGTCGGGTTCGCCTTCCCCTGCCCCGCGATGTCCGGCGCGGAGCCATGCACCGCCTCGAAGATCGCGATCTTCCGGCCGATGTTCGCTCCGGGCGTGACGCCGAGGCCGCCGACGAGCCCGGCGCAGAGGTCGGAGATGATGTCGCCGTACAGGTTCTGGAGGACGACGACATCGAAGTGCGTCGGGCGCACGACGAGCTGCATGCAGCAGTTGTCGACGATGAGCTCCTCGTACTCGATCTCCGGGAAGCGCTTCGCGACCTTGCGGGTGCTCTCGATGAAGAGGCCGTCGGAGATCTTCATGATGTTCGCCTTGTGGGCGACGGTGACCTTCCGACGACCGTTCGCCCGAGCGAACTCGAACGCGGTCACGGCGATCCGCTCGGAGGCTTTGGCGGTGATGATCTTCAGGCTCTCCGCGACCCCGGGGACGACCATGTGCTCGACCCCGGCGTAGAGATCCTCGGTGTTCTCCCGAAAGATGACCATGTCGAGGCGGTCCCCGAGATCGCTGTAGCGGGAGGGGACCCCGGGGATCAGCCGGATCGGTCGGAGGTTGGCGTAGAGGTCGTACTGCTGCCTCAGTTGGACATTGATGCTCTTGTGCCCGGTGCCGACCGGCGTCGTGGTCGGACCCTTGATCGCGATCCGGTTGCGGCGGAGGCTCCGATGAACGGCGGCGGGGAGGAGCTCACCGGTCTCCTCGTAGGCCTCCAGCCCGGCCTGCACCACCTCGAACTCGAGGCCGAGGTCGAGCGCGGTGACGACGCGCATCATGGAGTCGGCGATCTCCGGACCGATCCCATCTCCGGGGATGACGGTGATGGTCCGGCCCGCCGCGGGCTGACGCGGGGGCGACTTCTTCTTGGCCATGGTGTGTGGGGTCCTCGATCCAGCCGACGAGGGTCGGCGCGGGCGTTCAGGGTGGACTCTGCTGAAAACGACGTGGGAGAGGGAGGGTAGCGCATGGGAGGACCCGGTGGGGCAGAACCGCCCGGGAGATCTCGCGGGCCGGAGTTCTCAGCGGTCGGAGTCGACCTCCGGGGGAGCGGCGGAGGGTCCGCCCGGAGGACTCTCGATCGCGCGGTCGAAGCGCTCCTGGATGTCGCTCGGGAGCCTCAGCAGCCGGGAGACCACCCGGGTTCCCTCGGCCAGCTGGACCCCGATCTTCGAGGTGCGGATCGGCTCCTCGAACTGGCGGGAGTTGCCGTGATGGAACACTCCGAGGAGGACGAGCCCGAAGAACACCGCGCTGATCACGACCCCCATCGCCCCGCCGAGGGCCCCATCCGCGACGCGGAGGGTGCGGCTGAAGAAGGAGTGGAAGACGAGGCAGCAGAGGAGTCCGACCACCAGTGCGGCCCAGAGGACCGCGGCGAAGGCCGCCACCTGAGCCCACTCCGGACCGAGGACCTCCTGCACCGGCTGGAAGCGCTCGCTCGCGAGGATCGGATCGGTGAGTCGGGACGCCGCGAAGAGGCCGATCCCCAGGGAGAGGAAGATCGCGACCTGACGGTAGAACCCCACCCCGATCCCGACGAAGAGTCCTGACGCGAGGCCGAGGAGCAGCACGCAGTCCACCCAATTGAGGGCCTGGAGCCACTGACCGACCTGCTGGAGCGGGGAGGCCCAGGCGAGGAGGGGGCCCCCGGGCAGAGAGCCCTCAAGCAGAGAGCCCTCGAGCAGAGAGCCCCCGAGCAGAGAACCACAGCCGACCTGACCGTCGACGAGCAGTCCTGCGAGAACCTTCGGTTCGCTCCCCAGACTGGGGAGCGAGGTCAGCGTGCCGAGAATCAGATCGAGCATCGGTCCGCTCTCTGGCCCGCGGTCGGATGCGGGCCCTTTGTCTCCCGGGGCGCTCGGGAGATCCTCAGGTTCCCCGTTTCCGACGCCGGGGGCAAGCCTCGTGGTGACATTCCGTCCTTACGTGAGCATCGAGAGCGACTCGCCTTGGGATACCGCAGTTGCCAGAACCGACCTCTGCCCCTATCATGGCATTTTACGTGAAGGCCTTCACCGGGTGGGATCGCCCGGCAGGGCCACAGGGCTCATCAGCGCATCAAACATTGTGGTGTTTCGACGCCCGTCGCGTCTCGCGGACTCGTCCCGCGGCCGCCTCGGTTCGCGTCGGATTCTCGTGCAGGAAATACGGGTCAAAGGCCGAGCCCGACGCGCAGCGTTCACCAGTGAGGCAGGCGCGTCGCGATCGACCCTCCCGAGGATCCCGGCTCTCAGCCGACGACAGGGTGTCGCCGGTCCGGGACTCGGCACTTATGAACGGCGGACCGGACGAGATCCGCCCATCGGAAGGGGGGTCCATGAGCTTCAATGGACTTCTTGGAGTCGGATTCGTTCTTCTCCTCGTCTCGCCGCTGTCGGCGCAGCTGGACTTCGACAACTTCGACAGCTACGCGGTCGGGTCCTTCATCGCCGGTCAGGGGGCGTGGGACACCTGGGATCAGGTGTCGGGCGTCGATGCCGAGGTCACGGACAACTTCGCCTTCTCCCCCGACAACTCCCTCGAGCTTCTGCCGGGAGACGACATTGTCCGCCTCTTCAACGGGATCAACGCGAGCGGTGCGCTCACCTCATTCAGCTTCACCTCGCAGATCTACGTTCCGTCGGGGCAGGCGGGGACCTACTACTTCATCCTCCTGAACACCTACAACCACAACGGTCCGAAGAACTGGTCGGTGCAGCTGAACATCAGCGACGCGACCGGCCTCGTCTCGGATGCCGGCGGTAGCTCCGCCCCGACCGGCACCTCCACCCCGGTGCCGGTGGTCTACGACGCCTGGGTCCCGTGCGTGGTCAACATCGACCTCGCGGCGAACACCTACGATGCGTTCTACAACGGCCAGATCGTCATGAGCCAGAACACCTGGTCCGGGGCCGGAGGCCAGGCGGCGCTCGAGTGTCTCGACCTCTACAACGCGGGTGGCGGAATCTTCTACTACGACGATGTCGGGGTCGACTGCAACCCGTCCCCCTGCCCGTCCTGCCTGCCGTTCGACTCGATGTCCTGCGACATGGACTGCGCGACGAACGATGTCGTCCTCAACTGGACGACCTTCATGCCGCCGACCGGCTACTCCGGGGGGATCAATGTCCTCCGCAACGGAACCCTGATCGCCTCCCTCCCCGGAACCGCCACCACCTACACGGACCTGGCGGCGCCGGCGGGCGCGCTCGCCTACGAGGTCGTCGGGGACTGCGGTGGTGGTTCCACCTTCTCCGCGACCTGCAACACCGGCTGCACCGACTCTTGTCCGCCGCCGGTCCCGGGGGACTCCTGCTGTGACGCGATCCCCGCGGTTCAGGGGGCCAACGCCTACGACGACACCGGCGCCACCCTGAGCGTCGATGCCTACGACGGCTCCCTGTGCCCCGGGACCTTCCTCGGCGACATGGAGGGGGACCTCTGGTTCAGCTACACCTCGACCACCGACACCTTCCTTCAGGTCAGCACCTGCGCGGGGACCGTGGACACCGATCTCGTGCTCTACGAGGCGGGTCCCACCTGCGGACAGGGGACCATCGTCGCGTGCTCCGGTGATGTGAACGGCCTCTGCGGCCTCGGCTCCGAGGTGATCATTCCGACCATCGCCGGCACGAACTACCTGATCCGGGTCGGGCGCTGGGGTGCCGCCGTCGTCGGCGGACCGAACACCCTCACCGTTCAGGAGATCTGCGAGCCCGCCTTCGTCGGCCTCGGGAGCGTCCTCGACTGCGCGACCACCGATGTGACCCTGACCTGGGATCCGGCCACCTTCGACACCTTCGATGTCTATCGCGACGGTGCCCCGATCGCGACCGGTCTCGCCGCAGGCACCAACACCTATGTCGACCTCTCGGTCGGCAACGGCATCTACGACTACGAGGTCGTCGCGAACTGCGCGAACGGCACCTCTCTGGCTCAGCAGCTGCCCGTGACGGTGGCGGGCGCCTACGGCGTCAGCGACCTCATCTTCCAGGGTGAGGGCGCCGGCTCGGTCGACTCCGTCGCCGCCATCGACGCGGCGCTTCAGGCCGCGGGGATCACCGCGACGATCATTCCTGGCGGGGTCGACAACGTCCTCGATCTCCCCTGCCTGGACGATCCGGTCCTCGAGCGGGTCTGGGTCTGCCTCGGCTCCTTCCCGGCGAACCGCGCGCTCTCCGCGCTCGATGGTCAGAGCCTCGTCACGCTCCAGGCGAACGGCGTGCACATCTACCTCGAGGCGGGGGATGCCTGGGGCTTCGACGCCCCGACCGACTTCGCCCTCATCGATGGCGTGGCGGACGGGATCGCCGACGGGGGCGATGGACTCCTGTCGCTCACCGGCGCCAACACCACCCTCGGTCTCGACACCAGCGACCTCGTGGGGATCTCCTACTACCAGGATGCCCAGGCCGGGAACGACTGGACCGACGAGCTCGTCGTCAGCGCGACCGATCTCCTCGGGCCCAACGCCGCGATCCTCTGGGGTGAGGCCGCTGGCGCCTTCAACGTGGGCACCTACTACGACACCGACAGCGGAGGCAAGGTCATCTGCGGCTCCTGGGAGTTCGGCGGCTTCGCCTTCGACGGTGTCGATCCGCTCGCCTCCGAGGGAGCCCGCGCCGACCTCATGAGCCGTTACCTCACCGTCTTCGGGTTCGGACCGCCGCCCCCGGTCGGGGATCAGTTCAAGCGGGGCGACTCGAACGCGGATGGCAGCGTCAACATCGCCGATGCCATCTACATCCTGAGCGTCCTCTTCCCGTCCGGCACTCCGCCGGTCGTGGCGTGCGACTCCGCTCTCGATGCGAACGACGACGGTGGGCTGAACATCGCCGATGCGATCTCCCTCCTCGGGGTCCTCTTCCCGAGCTCCAGCCCGGCGCCGACGATTCCGGAGCCGGTCGATTGCGGAGTCGATCCGACGGCGGACAGCCTCACCTGCGGACCGTTCGCTCCCTGCCCGTAAGGGCGGTCGGACGACCGTTCTCGGATCTCCTCGGAGGTCCGGTCAGGAGCCCGGGGGACGGAAGTCCTCCGGGCTCCTCTCTCATCCCGGGCTCGCGTCCCCCGCGCTCCCCGCCGCGACGGACCTTTCTGCGGGAGCCCTTTCTCATCCCCGTCGAGGTCGGGTTAGGCTGGGCGCGCCCCGTCCCGGGGGAGAAGGGGAGAGTGCACCGTGGGGAGCCCGATCGACGGACGGACGATCGTCATCACCGGCGCGAGCGAGGGAATCGGCCGTGCCCTCGCGCGGGAGCTCGACGGGCGGGCCGCGCGGCTCATCCTGGTCGCGCGCCGGGAGGCGCCCCTGCACCAGCTCGCGGCGGAGCTGCGCGGCCCGACCGAGGTGGTCCCCTGCGACCTCTCCACCGAGGAGGGGCCGGACCAGCTGCTCGCCGCACTCTCTCCTCGAGATGTCCACCTGCTGGTGAACAACGCCGGCGTGACGGTGGGGGGGGCGTTCGGCGCCCGGGGGATCGAGCCGGTGCGGGCAATGCTCCGCCTGAACATCGAGGCGCCTCTGCGCCTGATCCACGGCCTTCTTCCCCACTGGCGCCTGCGCGGAGAGGGCGCGGTCCTCAACGTCGCCTCCGTCGCCGCGTTCATCCCCTGCCCCGGCCAGACCGCGTATGCGGCGACGAAGGCGTTCCTCCACTCCTTCGGCGAGGGGCTCGGCGGTGAGTGGCGCCTCGGAGTGGAGGAGGGGGTCGATCTTCGTCTGACCACGCTCGCCCCCGGCTCGACGCGCACCCGGTTCTTCCAGGAGGGCGGGATCGACGCCGACCGCCTCTGGAAGCGGATGCAGGACCCGCGCGCGGTGGCCCGGGCCGCCGTCCGCGGGCTGGAACGGGGCGCGCCCCTCGTCATCCCCGGCCTCGGGAATCGGGCGCTCGATCTCCTCCTGCGGGTCGTCCCTCGCTCCGTGAGTCGGGCGGGGGCGCGTTGGGTGCTCGGCCCCCTCGCCAGGGGTGAGGCGACCCTCGGGGAGGCGTGGGAGGGATCGAGGCCGGAGTCCGAGGAAGAGAGCTGATCGGCCGACGGGGAGGGAGAGACGGGGAGGGAGGGGGCGGGATGCGGAAGCACCGCGAAGGGGGCTCGCCCCGCCGCGGTGCTCCGAATCGTTCCAGCGCTCTCGTCCCAGCGCTCGGGCCGCCCGCCGCGCGCCGGCGCGCGGCGCTCGCTAGGCCTCGACGGGGAGGCCGCGAGAGGTCCAGCCGGGGAAGGTGACATTCCCCAGAGGGTCGGTCTCTCCGACGAACCCGCCGCGCATGTCGTGGAGGTTCGTGTACCCCGCCTCGCTCAGGAGCTCCGCCGCCTTGTTCGAGCGGCCGCCCTTCTGGCAGCCGAGGATGATCCGGCAGTCGCTCGGGTACTCCGCCGAGACCGACTCCACGAACTCGGGGTTCATGCGGATCCCGACCCCACCGGGTCCCTTGATCATCACGGGGATGTTCCGAGCGTTCGGCACATGTCCCTGCACGAACTCATGCTCCATCCGGACATCGAGGAAGACATACCCCATGTCGGTGTCGAGCAGCTCGGCTGCCCGCTCCGCATCGATGCGCTTGACCCCCATTGGCTTCCACCTCGTTCCTCGTCTGAAAGTGTCGGGTCGATCTCACTGCACCGCGGCGGGAGCCTCGACGGGGGCTCCTCCTGGGATGGTCGCCCTGCGGGAGGCTCCGCGAGGGAGCGCACAATGCGAGGGCGAGGGACCGGGGCGCAGGGTCGGAGGGGGCGATGCTCCGGGGAGCAACCCGGCGGAGGACCCGAGGCCGCGGGGGGGCGCGATGCGGTGCGGGCGCGGTCGGGAGCGTGGGCCCCCGCGATTCCCCCCGCCACAGATCCTCCACACGGGAGGGGGGGGCGTCAACAGGCCCCCCCGCGGTTCTGACAAAGAAAGGGGGAAATCAGAGGAACCGGGCTGGATCGAGCCCTCCGGCCCGGATGATCGTCTTCGCCTCCTTCGGCGTGACCGGCTGGATCGAGAGGCGGTTGCCGCGCCGCAGGAGCGCCAGCTCCTCCAGCCCCTTCATCTCCCGCATCGCGTCGATCGTCACGGGCTCTTCGAAGTGGGTCCGGTAACGGACATCGACCTGAATCCAACGGACCGGATCCTCCGGCGACGATCCGTCGGTCCGATCCGGGTAGCCCTCCCGTACCACCTCCGCGAGTCCGACCGCGGCGGGGGGGCGGACCGAGGAGTGATAGAAGATCACCACGTCTCCCTTGCCGATCTCGTCCCGCATCAGGTTTCGGGCCTGGTAGTTCCGCACCCCCTCCCAGCCGGAGGTGCCGCGCGGGCTGGCCTTCAGATCATCGATCGAGAACTCGTAGGGCTCCGACTTGAACAGCCAGGTGCGGACCATGGGGGCCTTTCGGTCTGGGCGCTCAGCGGGGTTCGCCCGGGACGGTCCGGACGATGCTGCGCAGGTTGATCCAGTTCACGGTGACGTGGGCGACCACCGGCGTCAGGAGCGCGCCGCTCCGCTCGTAGGCGACTCCGAAGAGGAGCCCGGCGCCGAGCGCGAAGAGCGGCCAGACGAGGAAGCGGCGGTCGATCGGCAGGTGGCAGGCTCCGAACGCGATCGCGGCGGGCCAGAGGCCCCACCATACCTGCAGGACCCCCCGGAAGAGGAGCTCTTCCGCGATCCCCGAGGTGAGGGCGAGGAGGAGGGGTCCTCCCCGCGGCAGCGATCCGAGGACCTCCCCGAAGCCATCGATCATCGAGCGGATCGGCGGCCACGACTCGATGAGCCGCGTGATCGCGACGAGGAGGAGACCGACCGCGAACCCGAGGCCGATCGCGGCGCCCGGGCGCGTGCCGAGGAGCAGCTTCCCCCACGACGAGAGCCCGAGGCCGAGGTCCTCATGGACACGGGGGAGAGCGAGGAGGGCGAGGAGCACCATCGCCCCGTAGAAGAGCAGCGCCCCTCGGAGGACCCCCCGGCCGCGGAGCGGGCCGCCGCCCGGGTCCACCGCGCTCCAGCGGAGCGGGTCGTGATCGTCGGGAGGAAGGGTGGGGCTCACGGAGCCTCCGCGGGGGGCGGGGGCTCGATCCCCCGCGCGAGAGCGATCGCCCTCGCGCTCGCGGCGAGGCGCTCGTGCCCGGCCCGCATCGCGGAGGTCCCGGTGAACGCCTCCAGGAAGCGGGGGCGGTCGAGGCGGGAGAGCTCGGTCAGTCGGTCGGGGAGCGACCGCGGCTCGAGATCCGGGAGAATGTCGGGGGCGACCCGGGCCGGCCGGGAGTTCCAGGGACAGACCTCCTGGCAGATGTCGCACCCGTAGACCCAGCCGTGGAGGTCCGGCCCCCCCGCGGCGGGAACCGGCTCGGGATCCTCGATCGTCCGGTAGGAGATGCAGAGGCGGGCATCGACGGATCGCGCGGCGATGAGCGCCCCGGTGGGGCAGGCATCGAGGCACCGGGTGCAGGTGCCGCACTGGTCGGGGATCGGAGCATCGACGGGGTAGGCGCGGTCGGTGACGATCGCGCCGAGGAAGAGCCAGCTCCCTACCTCCGGGTCGATGATGAGGCCGTTCTTCCCGAGCCACCCCACCCCGGCGCGCTCGGCCCAGTCCCGCTCGAGGAGCGGGCCGGCATCGACGGTGTACCAGGTGCGGTAGCGCTCCCCCTCCCGGATCCGCAGCGCGAGGCGCTTCAGGCGCGTCTCCATCACGCGGTGATAGTCCCGGCCGCGCGCGTAGCGGGCGATCCGACCGCGCTCCACCTCCGCCTCGTCGGGGAAGGGCACCTCATCGGCGTAGGGGAGGGTGACGACGATCACCGAGGTCGCGCCGGGGAGGGTCTCCCGAGGGTCGATCCGTCGCTCCACCTTGCGCGCGAGGTAGTCCATGCCGCCGTGGCGGCCGGCATCGAGCCAGGCGAGGAAGCGATCCGCGTGGGGGGAGCGGCCCGCCGGGGCGATCCCCAGGCGGCGGAAGCCGAGGGCCCGGGCCTCGCGCTCCAGCGCGTCGCGCGCCTCGCGGTGGGTCGCGCGCTCCTCCCCGTCCGGCGCGGGGGGGGCGGGTCCTCCCGCCGCGGGAGGTGTGGGGGGACCGGTCGTCATCGCGCGGGTCGCTCGCTTCCCGGGGGCCCGTTCTGGTGATCCGCCTGTTCCATCCGTCCGCGGGTTCGGTGCCGTGATCGTCGCCGCTTCGCCCCGATAGGTGAAGCGATCTTCGGTTCCCCTGACAGGCGGGGGTCCGCTCGTTAGGATGGGCTCGCGACACCGGACGGCCCGGATCGCACCGCTGCGCAGGAGGATCGATGGACGAGCAACCTGGAGAGCGCCGCCCCGCCGCATCGGGGGAGGCGCCGCGCAAGCAGACTTGGCTCGTCGCCGCATGGCCGGGGATGGGCTCGGTCGCGGTCACCGCCGCCGCGTGGCTCCAGGGGGAGCTCGGCGCGGAGCACCGGACCGACCTCCCGGCCGACGACTACTTCGATGTGGAGAAGGTGGAGGTGAAGGACGGCATCGCCCGCGTCGGCTCCCTCCCTCGCTCGACCTTCCACCTCTGGGAGAACCCGGGGTCCGGCCCCGACCTCCTCTTCTTCACGGGGGAGGCCCAGCCGGGCAGTCGCGGTCTCGAGTTCTGTCAGCGGATCCTCGAGGTGGCGCGGGAGTACCGGGTCTCGCGGGTCTTCACCTTCGCGGCGATGGCGACCCCGATCCAGCCGGGGGGGGCCCCCCGGGTCTTCGCGGTCGCGAACGATGAGGACCTCCTCGTCGACCTGCGCACCGCCCCGGTGGAGCTCCTGCGCGAAGGGCAGATCCACGGCCTGAACGGCGTCCTCCTCGCCGCGGCGGCGGAGTTCGGGGTCGGCGGAATCTGCCTGCTCGGGGAGATGCCCTTCTTCGCCGTCGCGGTCCCGAACCCGAGCGCGTCCCTCGCGGTGGTGCGGGTCTTCTCCGATCTCGTCGGCCTCGACCTCGATGAGGGGGACCTCCTCGACGAGGCGGAGAAGGCGGATCGGAAGCTCGCGAAGATCTTCGAGCGGCTCCCGACGATGGAGTTCGACGAGGAGGACGAGGAGGGGTTCCTCCCGTCGATCGATGTCGAGCCGGTCGACGGCGATGACGAAGCGGAGGAGGGCGAGCCGGCGCGCCTCAGCGACGCGGCCCGTCGGCGGATCGAGAAGCTCTTCGCCGAGGCGGAGCAGGATCGCCAGCACGCCCTCGTGCTGAAGGCGGAGCTCGATCGTCTCGATGTCTTCGACCAGTACGAGGACCGCTTCCTCGACCTCTTCAAGCCGGGGAGCTGACGCTCTCCGACTCCCGCGGCATCCACCAAGCGCAGAGGAGCATCGCGGCCGTCGCGGCCCCGATCACGGCGGAGCTCCGCGCGATGAGCGCGTCAGGGGCCTCGGGGGGGATGGCGAGGAGGACCGCGAGCAGGGGGGCGGAGATCCCGAGGATCCAGACCGGCGTGGAGGAGCCCCGAGCGAGCAGGGAGTGGGCGGGGACCGCGCCGATGGCGGCGAGACCCATCGGGACGAGGAGGCCGACCAGCCAGCGGGCACCCTCCGCGTACCGCTCCTCCCCTCCGAAGATCTCCAACGCGGTGGTCGGAGCGATCGCGAGGATCGCCGCGCCGATCCCCACCAGTCCCGAGGTGACGAGGAGGCTCTCGAGGAGCGCCTTGCGCTGGGCGCCCCGACGGGCGGCGCCCGCTCCCGGGGCGTGGACCGTCCGCTGGACGAGCACGGCGGTCACCGCGTAGGGGAGGTGAAACAGGGCACGGGCGAGGGTCGCGCTCGCGGCGTAGGCTCCCGCCTGCTGCGGATCCGACTCCCCGAAGTGAGCCCGGGCGAAGACGACATCGAGGAGGACGAGCGCCTGCAGTCCTCCGAGCGCGGCGAGGAGAGGGAGGAGGCGTCGGAGCCACGCGAGAGTCGAGCCGCCGCGCTCCTTCGCGGTGAGCTCGCGGGAGCCGGGGACGGGGCGCGGCCGGATGCACCGTTGGACGAGCAGCGGGCCGGCGGCGAGGGCGAGGAGCACCACGCCGAGCGGTGCGTCGAGGGCGAGGGCGCCTCCGGCGAGGCCGAGCCTTCCCACGGAGAGCCCCGCCTGCGCGGCGCCGTAGCGCGCGAAGTCCCCCGCCGCCTGGAGCCTCGCGAGGCTCGGCTGGATCCACAGCCCGGCGACCACCGCCGCGATCAGGGCGCCCCACATCGGCAGCATCGGGCGGTCGCCGAGGTGCAGGCGGTCCACTCCGCCCGGGGGGAGCAGGGTCCCGAGGAGCGCCGCTCCGAGGAGGGAGAGCCCGGCGACGATCGCGGCGGTCCGGGCTGCTCGAGGGGCGAAGCGCGGCGGGGTACCCGGGGCATCCCCCAGGTGCCGGACGATCGCGAGGGAGATGGGGGGACCGGGGAGGAGCGCGATCGCCAGGAGGGCGAGGAGGGCGGCGAAGAGGGAGAACCCGTCCGGGTCGAGCTGCCGGGCGGCGATCGCCTGGAGCAGGAAGCTCGCGATGGAGCCCCCCGCGGTGGCCGCCACCACCAGCAGGCTCGCGCGCACGCCGCCGAGCCGGATCGCCTGCCGCGTCCTCACTCCCGACCCCCTCCCGTCCCTCGCTCGCTCGGGGTCAGGTTAGCCGCGATCCCCCTCGGGGTTGCGCCAATCCTCGGCGAGTCCGGCGGGGGGGGCCGGATGACCGGAGCCGCCCGATCCCCGGCGGGGAGGGGGCGGCTCGGTGTGGCGGCGCGGTGAAACGGCGCGGTGTGATCTCTCGGTGCGCTGCGCTTGCCCGGTGCCGGCTTGTGCGCTCTGCGAGCGCTCTCGGTGGACGCGCGTTTCGATCGGATCCCGCCGCGGGGGGTCAGGGGAGGTCGGGCGGGGTGGCGCAGTCGATGGCGTCGGGCGTGTAGTCGATTCCCGAATTCGGGAAGGGCGGGTTCATCGTGGGACCGCCGTCGAAGAGGTAGCTCAGGAGGAAGATCGCGTCGCTGATGTCCGAAGCGCCGTCATCGTTCGCGTCTCCGGCGTCGAGGCAGACCGGCGCGGCGCCGCCGGCGAAGGTGTAGTTCAGGTGGAAGATCGCATCGCCGAGGTCGACGAGACCATCCGAGTTCACATCGCCGCGGATGAAGATCTCCGGGGGCGGGGGGATGACCACATCGACGAGGCCGTCGAGGAAGAGGCTCGGCGGGACCGACGCGAACTCCACCACGAAGGTGTTGTTCACCGCGGGTGAGCCGAGGCCATCGGCGAACACGATGGGGAAGACTCCCTCCGAGGCACCGGCGGGGATCGTCCCGTGGATCTCGGCGAGGAGGAGGGGGAAGCCGACCGACGGGAGGTTCGTCCCCTGGAAGGGGGGGATCGTCTCGAAGAGGACCCCGCCGGTGATGGAGCCGGTGCCGATGGTGAACTGGGCGAAGTCCGGCTCCAGCTGTCCGACGAGGGAGCTGTCGATCGAGACGGAGAGCTCGGCGAACGGGGCATCGATCGGGATCTGGATCGAGAGCTGGAAGCCCTTCACCGGCTCGATCCAGTCCCCCTCCACGGGAATCGTGAAGCTCTCCCCGACATTCGCGGTGACCGCGGGCATCTGGAGCATGTAGACCTGGGCATCGGCCGCAGAGGTCGCGGCGAGGGCGATCCCGGCGATGCACGCCAGGAAGAGTCGTCGGAGTGCGCGGGCCACTGGGCACCTCCTCGTTTCCAGACCGGGCCCCGGAAGTCCTGCGGTCGAGGCCCGATACGGTGGGCCGACCCGAGGCGGGGCCGCTCGAGCGCACCGACGCGGGTGCGCGACGGGGGAGCGCCGCGCCGGGGACCATCCCCCTGGCGGCGGGTCCGGGGGCGACGCTCCCGCCTCGGCGGAATTCGTCGGTTCGCTCCCCCGGGACCGGGTCTCCCGATAGAGTGTTCCGGGGGCTCATGTCCCCGGAGCGGGTCGGATCCGTTCCCCCCTGCCCGGTCCCCGGAAAAGCCGGGAATCACCGGAGAAGGGCGCGAGCGGAGCTTCACCCCTTCCGATGATAGTCAAGGGTCGGCCTCCCCTCAACCGTCGACCCTGCGACGACCGACGCCTCCCGAGCCCCCTCCCCGGGGCATCGCGGACGCCTCGCCCCCTCCGGAGCCGCTTCCCGGGAGCTTCGGAGGTCGATCAGGTCCCGGGAGCAGGAGTCCCCATGCTCGACCTCGCCCCGATTCAGGCCCTCTACGCGCGTGCGGCGGAGCGCTCCGCCTGGGCGCGCGAGCGGCTCGGTCGCCCCCTGACCCTCGCGGAGAAGATCCTCTCGAACCACCTCGATGCCGCCGGGGAGGGCTTCCCCGAGCGTCGCCAGAGCTACGCCGACCTCCGCCCCGACCGCGTGGCGATGCAGGACGCGACCGCCCAGATGGCGATCCTCCAGTTCATGCAGGCGAAGCTCGATCGGGTCGCGGTCCCCTCCACCGTTCACTGCGACCACCTGATCCAGGCCCGGGTCGGCGCGGACACCGACCTCGCCGCCGCGGAGGAGACGAACTCCGAGGTGTACCGCTTCCTCCACTCCGCGAGCCAGAAGTACGGCATCGGGTTCTGGAAGCCGGGAGCGGGGATCATCCACCAGGTGGTCCTCGAGAATTACGCGTTCCCCGGCGGGATGATGATCGGGACCGACAGTCACACCCCGAACGCGGGCGGGCTCGGCATGGTCGCGGTCGGGGTCGGGGGCGCCGACGCCGTCGATGTGATGGCGGGTCTCCCCTGGAATGTCCGGTGGCCCGGCGCGATCGCGGTCCACCTCACCGGCGAACTGAGCGGCTGGGCGTCCGCGAAGGATGTGATCCTCGCGGTGGCGGGGCAGCTCACCGTCAAGGGCGGCACCGGCGCGATCGTCGAGTACATCGGCCCCGGCGCCCGGACGATCAGCTGCACCGGCAAGGGCACGATCACGAACATGGGCGCGGAGATCGGTGCGACCTGCTCGGTCTTCCCCTTCGATGAGGCGATGGCCGCCTACCTCGAGTCGACCGAGCGCTCCGCGGTCGCGGCCCTCGCCCGGGAGCACGCGGCGGAGCTCGCGCCCGACCCCGAGGTGGAGCAGGACCCCGAGAAGTATTACGACCAGGTCCTGCACATCGACCTCTCCACCCTGGAGCCCCATGTGGTCGGGCCGCACAGCCCCGACCGCGCCCGCCCGATCTCCGCCCTCGCGGCGGAGGTGGCGGCGGAGGGGTGGCCGGAGGAGCTCTCCGCCGCCCTGATCGGCTCCTGCACGAACAGCTCCTACCAGGACCTCGACCGCGCGGCCGAGATCGCCGAGCAGGCGGCGGCCCACGGGGTGAAGGCGCGCACGCAGTTCCTCGTGACCCCCGGCTCCACCCAGGTCTTCCGCACCGTCGAGCGCGACGGCCAGGCCGCCTCCTTCGAGAAGGCGGGGGGCACCGTCATGGCGAACGCCTGCGGTCCCTGCATCGGGCAGTGGCATCGGGAGGACGACACCAGCGGTCGGTCGAACAGCATCATCTCGAGCTTCAACCGCAACTTCCCCGGGCGGAACGACGGCAACGCCGAGACCCTGAGCTTCATCGCGAGCCCGGAGATCGTCCTCGCCCTCGCGGTGGGGGGGAAGCTCAGCTTCAACCCGCTCACCGACCCGGTCGAGGGGGAGGGCGGCGAGAGCTTCCACCTCACCGCGCCGGTCGGGCGTGCCCTCCCCGAGGCGGGCTTCGTCATCGATCGGGGCGGGCTCGTCGAGCCGGCGGCGGATGGCAGCGGGGTCTCGGTCGACATCGACCCCGCCAGCGACCGCCTGCAGGTCCTCGAGCCCTTCGACCCCCGGGAGGAGGAGCAGTTCCAGAAGATGCCCCTCCTCCTCAAGGCGAAGGGGAAGTGCACCACCGACCACATCTCCCCCGCCGGTCCCTGGCTGAAGTTCCGCGGTCACCTCGAGAACATCAGCCGCAACATGTTCCTCGGGGCGATCAACGCCTTCTCCGATGCCCGGGGCGAGGGGACCGACCAGCTCGATGGCGCGGTGAAGCCGTTCTGGGAGGCGGCCCGGAACTACCGGGACTCGGGCCACTTCTGGGTCGCGGTCGGAGATGAGAACTACGGGGAGGGCTCGAGCCGCGAGCACGCGGCGATGTCCCCCCGCTTCATGGGGGCGGGCGCGGTGATCGCGCGGAGCTTCGCACGGATCGCCGAGACGAACCTGAAGAAGCAGGCGGTCCTTCCCCTGCGCTTCCAGGACTCCGGGGACTACGAGAAGATCGAGGAGACCGATCGCATCACCATCCTCGACCTGCCGAGCCTCGCCCCGGGGACCCCGATCGATGTGGTGCTCCACCACCAGGACGGCACCGAGGATCGGATCACCTGCACCCACACCCTGAGCCACGAGCAGATCGACTGGTTCTGGGCGGGCGCGGCCCTGAACGCCATGCGGGCGGAAATGGGCTAGGTCGCGGTCGACCGACCGGGTGTTCGGAGCGGGGGCGGGGGTCGCGCAGCGCGGCCGCCGCCCCCGCTCGCATCCGGTCCGCGCAGCCGGACCGCGCAGCCGGACCTCGTATCCGGACGGGGGGTTCAGTCCAGGTCGGGGGAGAGCTCCATCGTCCGGAGGCGGGGGGCCGGTCCCCGCCCGACGACCACCGTCGGAGCCCCCATTCCGGGGACCTCCCGCACCCACCAAGCTGAGGGGCTCTCTGCGGCGATCCTGACCGCCTCCAGGCCGACCGGCTGATCCGGGTCCACCACGACATCGAAGTCCCTCAGCGGGGTCGTGAGCCCGCTTCCTCGCGCCTTCAGGAACGCCTCCTTCGTCGCCCAGGTCCGAAAGAACGCCTCCTGACGACGGTCGGGGGGGAGGGCGCGAAAGACGACCCCCTCCGCGGCGCTGAAGTAGCGGTCGACGAGGGCGTCCCAGTCGGTCTCGTCGCGGGGGGCCTCCATGTCGACCCCGATCGGCCCGCGCGGGGCGAGGGCGAGGAGCCACGCCTCTCCGGTGTGGGTCAGGTTGAAGGCGACCCGCGCCGCGGCCACGGGATCGGCGAGCTCCGGCTTCCCGTGCGGGCCCACCGCGAGGGCGACCTCCGCCGGGCTCTTCCCGAGGGCCCCCCCGAGGGCGATCCGGAGGAGCCCCCGGGAGAGGATCGCCCGCCGTCGGAGCGCGGCCGTGACCCGCCGCTCGGCGAGCGTCCGCTCCTCGGGGGAGAGGGTGCCGCGGAGTCGCGCGACCACCTCCGCCCCCGCGTCGAGACGACCGGCGTAGAGGTGGACCTCTCCGGCGGGAGGTGGGGCGCTCGGCGGTGGGCGGGGCGGGGTCATGCGGTCTCCCGCTCCTGCGCGAGCGCGGCGCGGAGCCGGGAGAAGCCCTCCCGGTTCGAGACCCGGGGGCTCCAGCCGAAGTCCCGCTGCGCCCCCGAGAGGTCGAACCAGTGGTCGGTCGCGAGCTGGCGCGCGACGAAGCGCGTCACCGCGGGCTCGCCGCGCAGGCGCAGACCCCGGTGGAGCCCCTCGAGGAGGGCGCCGACCGTGAACGCCACGCCGCCGGGCACCGAGCCGATCCGCGGCTCCTCGATCCCCGCGGCGTCGAGCAGGCCCCGGATCAACGTCCCGATGGCGATCGGCTCCCCGTTCGAGATGAAGTAGGCCCGCCCGGAGAGGGGGGCGCCCGGCCGCAGGCGCGACGCCGCGGCGAGATGCGCATCCACCGCGTTGTCGATGTAGGTGGAGTCGACTCGGGCGCTGCCATCCCCGACCAGCTTCAGGCGACCGGCGCGGGCGCGCTCGACGAGGCGGGGGAGGAAGTGCGGGTCCCCGGGCCCCCACACGAGGTGGGGGCGGAGGGAGACGGTCGCGAGGCTGCCGTCCGCCGCGGCCCGCACCGCCCGCTCGGCGATCGCCTTCGTCCGCGGGTAGTCGGAGAGGTGACGATCGGGATAGGGCTCGGACTCATCGACCCCCTGCTGGTCGCGGCCCGCGAAGGTCACGGAGGGGGAGCTCGTGAAGACGAGTCGATCGATGCCATGGGCCCGGCAGGCGGCGAGGACGCTCTCGGTCCCGGCGATGTTCGTCCGCTCGAAGTCGGCGCGCCGACCCCAGTAGCCGGCGAGGGCGGCGACATGAAAGACGATGGAGCAGCCCTCCGCCGCCGCGAGGACCGCCTCCCGGTCGGTGAGGTCGCCCGCGATGGATGTGATGCCCGCGGCCTCGAGCTCGGGGTAGCGCCGCCGGGAGAGGCTGCGGACCGCGCAGCCGACGGCGGCGAGGCGGCGGGCGATGCCCCCGCCGATGAACCCGGCCCCGCCGGTGACGAGGACCGTCTCCTGCGGCGGGAGGCCGCCGTCGGGGGGGACATTCTCCGGGCTCTGCGCGGTCACGCGGTCCCCGCCCAGAGGGCCAGCTTCTCCCGGAAGATCTTCGCGTTGTGCCGGATGTCGACGGGGAACCCCGGGTGGATCCGGAAGCGGTCGATCCCCGCGGTGTGGGGGAAGCGGGCGCCGAGCTCCCGGAGCTCGCGGAGGAGAGTCTCCTGCGCCGGCGCGCTCCCCGCCTCGAGCTCGACGCAGAGGAGCGGCACCTGGGCGCCCCGGCGACCGAGCCCGACGAGCGCGGTGCGCGCCACCGCGGGGTGGGCGTTGAAGACCCCCTCCGCCGCGATCGTGTCGAGGGGGCCATCCGGGGTCCAGACCCGATGCGCCTTCCGCCCCTGGAACCAGAGGCGCCCCTCGGCATCGAACCGCCCGAGGTCCCCGATGCGATGGCGGATCGCGGTGTCGGGCTCGCCGGGGGCGGGCCCGATCTTCGCGGCGGCGTTGCCGGCGGGGTGGTCGTGGTAGGCCCGGGAGACGACCGCCCCCCGCACCACGATCTCGCCGACCTCGCCGGGGGAGAGGAGCAGCGCCGGGTCCCAGCGCTCGATCGGCTCGTCGTGGACGGGGATGACCCCGACCTCCATCCCCGGCGCGATGCGACCGACGCAGACCCCGGCGCCCTCGGTGGTGGCGATCCCCGTGCCCCCGACGATGGCATCGCTCCCGATCGACGCCACCGGGAGGCACTCCGTCGCCCCGTACGGGGTGTGAACCTGCACCCCCGGCGCGAGTCGGCGGGCGAGCCGTTCGATCTCCGCCGCCGGGACCGGGGCGCCCGCGCTGAGCACGCGGCGGAGCCCGGGGAGGTCCACCCCTCGCTCCTCCACATGGCGGGCGAGGTTCCGCAGGAGCGCCGGGGAGGCGAAGAGGTTGGTCACCCCTTCCTGCTCGATGGCGTGCAGGAGACCGGCGGGGTCGGCGGACCCGGGCCGCGTGAAGTCCATCGAGGGGATGACCGCGGTCATGCCGAGAGCGACATCGAAGAGCCCGAAGAGGGGGAAGGTGGGCAGGTCGACCTCGCCCTCCTCGATCGCGTAGAGCCGACGGAGCTGCTCGATCTGCTCGAGGAAGATCCCGTGGTGGTAGATCGCGCCCTTCGGCGTCCCCGTGCTCCCCGAGGTGAAGAGGATCGCCGCGGTCTCGTCCGTCTGCGTGACCGGGCCGGTGAAGCCGGTGCGGGGCGGGATCCGACGCCGGAGGCTCGCGAGGGTCGGTCCTCGCCAGGGGAGGAGCCCCGCGCCGAGCCGGCCCCCCGGCTTGCGACCCACGGTGATGCGGATGCGGATGCTCCGGCGCGCCCAGCCGAAGAGGCAGCGGGCGAGGTGTGCGCGCGACACGCCGATGAAGGCCTCGGGCGCCGCCCGGTCGAGGCACGCCTTCAGGGAGGGGATCCCCATCCCCGGGTCGACGAGGACCGGGACCGCGCCCAGGCGGAAGAGGGCGAAGGAGAGGGCGAAGAAGCGGCGGCTCGGGGGCACCATCAGCACCGTGCGGGTCCCGCGCTCGATCCCGACCGAGGTCAGGGCGTGGCAGAGCCGATCGACCTCCTCGTCCAGCTGGCGGAAGCTCCACCGCGCGTAGTGGATCCGTCCCTCGCCATCGGTTTCGATCGGCTCCTGCACCGCGATCGCGTCCGGGCGCCGCCGCGCCATCTCCCGCAGCGCGGTCGCGATGTTCCCGTCCGGGGACCGCGTCTTCGCGCGGGGCGGACCGGGCTCGAGCGCGGCGCCGATCACGGAATCAGCTCGAATCGTCCCGCCTGCACGGCATCCGGTCCGTCTCCGAGGAACCGGGCGAGACGTGGGGCGATCTCCTCCCCGGCATCCTCCAGGATCAGGTGTCCCCCTCGTGGGAACACGGTCGCCTCCAGCGCGGGGAACCGCTTCCGCCACTCGAGGCGGAAGGTCCTCCCGAAGACCGGGTCGCGGTCGCCCCAGAAGAGCTGCATCGGCACCTCCCGCAGGCGGTCGAGGCGCGCCTCGACCTCGAGGAGGGTCCGCCAGGAGCGGTGATGTCGATTCGTGGGGATGTCCTCCACGAAGCGCAGGATCGCCCGGCGACTCTCCCAGCTGCGGTAGGGGGCGAGATACCCTGCCCGCACCGCGGCGGGGATGCGGCTCCGGCGGCAGCCGATCACCATGGTCCCGCGGCAGAAGAGGTTCAATCCGCGGATCAGCATCCCGCCGAGGGGGGTGTGCCGGAACCACCAGAGGATGGGGGGGAAGCGGGTCTTGTCGGGGAGGCCGAAGGCGGAGGTGTTCATCACGACGATCCGGCGCGCCCGCTCCGGCCGTCGAGAGGCGGCCCCGAGGCCGATCGCGCCGCCCCAGTCGTGGACGACCCAGGAGATCCGCTCCGTCGCCCCGATCCGCTCGAGGAGGGTCTCCAGATCGGAGATCCGTCGCTCGAGGGTGTACGGGTAGGCGTCGTCGTCGGGCTTGTCGCTGAGCCCGCACCCGATGTGGTCGACCGCGATCACGCGGTGGTGCGGGGCGAGCTCGGTGACGAGGCGGCGGTACATCCACGACCAGGTCGGGTTGCCATGGACGAGGACGACCGGGTCCCCCTCCCCCTCGTCGAGGTAGTGCATCCGGTGGCCTCCGACCTCGCAGACCTTCCCCTCGAACGGGTAGAGGCTGCGGTCGAGATGCGCGGGCAGGGATGGCATACTCGCTCCTCCTTCGGCGAGGGGGTCCCGACCCTCCCCGAAGGGCGGATCATCCGCTCCGGGCTCCCCCGGTTCCACCGAATCGAACCGGCTCGCCGCCCGAGGGGTGGCGGCGTCCGCCCGTCAGACCCGTCGAGAGTGACCGAGGAGGGTGCCCGTGCTCCGGATCTTCGTCGATGCCGATGCCTGCCCCGTCAAGGAGGACATCTACAAGGTCGCGAAGCGCTACCGGCTCCCCGTGGTGCTCGTCGCCGCGCAGCGGATGCGGCATCCCAACGAGAAGTGGATCACCCTCGTCGAGGCGGGAGAGGGGTTCGATGCCGCGGACGACTACATCGCGGAGACGGTCGAGTGGGGGGACATCGTCGTCACCACCGACATCCCCCTGGCGGCGCGCTGCCTCGAGCAGGAGGCCTGGGTCCTCTCCCCCAAGGGGAGGATCTTCGACGAGGAGTCGATCGGGTCCACCCTCGGGACTCGCGAGCTGATGTCCCATCTCCGCGACCTCGGCATGCCGACTCCGGGGCCCGCCCCCTTCACGGTTCGGGACCACTCGATCTTCCTCGGCCGGCTCGATCAGGTGATCCAGCAGGTCAAGAAGGCGATGCGGCGGCGGGGGATCGAGGACCCCTTCCCCTGAGCCTCCCTTGACGCTGCCTCCTTCCCGGTCGAGACTGCCGCGCGAAGGGGGGGATGAATGCAGCTTCTCGGCCTGATTCCGTGCCTCGCTCAGGCGGCGCCCCTGCCCGAACAGCCCGTGCCCCCACAGGTCGGGCCGACACCAGCCGCCCCGGGGGACGCCCCCCCCGTGCCCGACCTCCCCGGCCCCGCCGACTCGTGGCTCCTCTCCGTCTGGGGGGGGCAGTCCCCGCTCGTCCAGACCCTGATCGTCGTTCTCCTCTACCTCCTCGCGAACCGCATCCTCCAGCGCCTGGTGCTCCGTCGGATCGACCGCCTCGCCCAGCGCACCGAGAACGACCTCGACGACCGCCTCGTCCACTTCTTCCGGAAGTTCTCGGGGATCGCCCTCTTCTTCCTGCTGCTCCTCCTCATCCTCGGGATCTGGGGGATCGAGGTCACCCCGCTCCTCGCGGGTGCGGGGATCGTGGGGATCTCCCTCGGCTTCGCCGCGAAGGAGTTCATCGCCGACATCCTCGCCGGGATCTTCCTCGTGACCGACCGGCCGATGGCGCACGGGGACCGCGTGAAGGTGGAGCGCATCGGAGGGGACTGGGGGTCCTGGGGGGACGTCATCGACATCGGCCTGCGGCGCACGAGGATCCGCAACACCGACGGGGTCGTGGTGAACTACCCGAACGCCGTCCTCTCCAGCTCGGTGATCACGAACTTCTCCCACGAGCCCCAGCCGCTCCGGGTCCGGGCCCGCTTCTCCGTCGACCTCGACGCGGACCTGCCGCGCGCCATGGAGGTCGCGACCCGGGCGGTCGAGGAGACCGAGGGGGTCGTCTCGGGCTCGGTCGAGGTGGTCCTCCGCTCGATCTGGGATCAGGAGCGCGGGCTCCTCCTCCCCGGCGCCCTCCTCGAGGCGCGCTACCGGATCGAGGATGTCCGGGAGCGCACCCGGGTCCGCTCGCGGGTGCTCCTCGCCGTCGTCGCCGCGCTCAAGGAGGCGCGGATCCCGCTCCCCAGCTGGGGGCCGGCCGCGCCCGGGTGAGGAGCCGGGCGGGCTCCGGGATGAAAGAGAGGGCGCGTGACCGCAAGGTCACGCGCCCTCTCTCTTCGTGAACGGAGTCCTGCCCTACGGGCAGCTCGACGATCCGACGCACTGGAGCGCGTCGCCCGGCGTCCCATCCACTCCGCAGTCCGGGTACGGCGCCGGCGGCGGGTTCCCCGTGCTGAAGATGTAGGCGAGGGTGAAGATCACGTCGGAGATGTCGAGGAGGCCGTCATCGTTGCAGTCCCCGGCGTCCTGGCAGTTCGGCGTGGGGCCCCCCTGGAAGAGGTAGTTCAGGGTGTACACCGGGTCGGCCACATCGAGCATCTGGTCGTCGTTGCTGTCGCAGCGAACGAAGTTCGCGTCGCAGGCGTCGATCAGACCATCCTGGTTCGCGTCGACCGCGGTGCCGCTCGCGATGTCGCACGAGTCTGGCACGCCGTTCTCGTCACAGTCAAGCTCGGTGCCGTCGAGCAGGTCGCACTCGTCCGCGATCCCGTTGCCGTTGCAGTCGTTGAAGGAGCCGGAGCCCACGATGACCTGCTGGGTTCCGGACGCGGAGTTGCCGGAGGCATCGGTCACGGTCCAGGTGATCGTCGTGGTTCCGTACGGGTACTCACCGCTGGCATCCGCGGTCCCGGTGAGGTCGTTGGTGACGGTCGCGCCCGGGCAGTTGTCGACGAAGGACGGCGCCGGCACCGCGACGAGGAGGAAGCAGTCCCCCGGGTTCGGGGTGCCGCTGATGTCGGCTCCCACCGTGATGCTCGGGAGCTCGTTGTCGGTCACCGTCACGGTGAAGGACGCGCTCGTCGAGTTGCCGCTGGTGTCGGTCGCGGTGTAGGTGACGGTCGTCGTCCCGGCCGGGAAGGTCGACCCCGGCGCGTGGCTCGAGGTGAGCGTGGCCGCGCTGCAGGCATCGGTGGCGACCGGCTCCGTCCAGATCACCGAGGCCGTGCACTGGCCGAGATCGGTGCCGACGGAGATGTCGAGCGGCATGGCGGTGAGCTCCGGAGCGACGGTGTCGGAGACGACCACCTGGAAGGTGGCGGCGCCGACATTGCCGTGGATGTCCTGCGCGGTGTAGGTGACGACCGTGGTCCCGAGCGGGAAGAAGCTCCCGGAGACATGGGTCGAGGTGCTGCTGGAGACGGCGCAGTTGTCGAGGATCGTCGGGCTCGTCCAGGTCGCGAACGCCCCGCAGAGGCTCGGGTCGGCGTCGACCTCGAGGGTGCCGGGGAGGCCGGAGATCGTCGGCGGCGCGATGTCCACCACGGTCACGGTGAAGGTGACCGAGTCGCTGTTCCCGCTGCCGTCGGAGACGGTGTAGACGACGAGCGTCGTCCCCACCGGGAAGAGGCTCCCGGGCTCGTGGGTCGTGAGGTAGTTCACGGTGCCGCAGTTGTCGGAGGCGACCGGGTCCGGCCAGCTCACGTTGGTGGAGCAGGTCGTGGACGACGCGTTCGCGCTCAGCGCGGTCGGGAGGCCGGTCAGGGTCGGGAACTCATCGTCGAAGACGGTCACCTCGAAGCTGGCGGTGGCGGTGTTCCCCGAGGCGTCGGTCGCCGTGTAGGTGATGACGGTCGTGCCGAGGGTGAACGCCGAGCCCGAGCTGTGGGTGCTCGTGAGGGTCGGGGTGCTGCAGTCGTCGGTGGCGGTCGGCTCCGTCCAGCTCACGACCGAGTGGCAGGTGCCCGCGTCGACCCCGACCGTCACATCGGCGGGCATGCCGCTGATCGTGGGGGCGAGGCCGTCGAGGACCGTCACCGAGAAGCTCGAGGAGGCGGTGTTGCCGCTGCCGTCGGTCGCGGTGTAGGTCACGACCGTCGTCCCGAGCGGGAAGGTCCCGCCCGAGGCGGCATCCCCGGCGAGCGAGGCGATCCCGCAGACATCGGTCGCGGTCGGCTCGGTCCAGGTGACGGTCGCGGAGCAGGCCCCCGGGGTCGCGGTGACGGTGACATCGGTGGGCATCCCGTCGATGGCGGGGTCGGTGATGTCGTTCACGGTGACGGTGAAGCTGGCGGTCGCGACGTTCCCGGAGCTGTCGGTCGCCGTGTAGGTGACCGTCGTCGTCCCGACCCCGAACAGGTCACCGGAGGTCGCGGAGCCGACGAGGCTGTCGAGGGCGCAGTCGTCCGCCGCGGTCGGCTCGGTCCAGGTGGCGGTGCCGCCGCAGGTGATCGGGTCGGCGTCGACCGTGATGTCCGCGGGCATGCCGCTGATCGTCGGGGCATCGGTGTCGTTGACGGTGATGGTGAACGAGACCTCGCCGACACTTCCACCCGGATCGACCGCGCTGTAGGTGATCGTCGTGGTGCCGACGGGGAAGGTGGCTCCCGAGGCGTGGCTGCCGCTCTCGCTGACGACCCCGCAGGGGTCGGACGCGGTGGGCTCGGTCCAGGTGACGACCGCGGCGCAGGAGCCGGGGTCGGCGGTGACGGTGATGTCCGCCGGCGTGTTGATGAAGGTCGGGCCGGTCTGGTCGGTGACGGTGACCTCGAAGCTGCCGGTCACCTGGTTCCCGGACGCGTCCGCCGCGGTGTAGGTCACGGTGGTCGTCCCCAGCGGGAACGCCGACCCGGACGGCAGGTCCGCCGAGATCGTGACCGCGGAGCAGAGGTCGGTGGAGGTCGGCTCGGTCCAGGTGACGACTCCGGAGCAGTCTCCGCTCGGGATGACCTCGGTGATGTCGGCGGGGAGCCCGCTGAGGGGGCTCGGCGGCTCGCCATCCAGGACGGTGATCGTGAAGGTCGCGATGCTGAAGTTGCCGGCGGCGTCGACCACGAAGTAGGTCACCGGGTGGGTGCCCACGCCGAGGCTCGAGCCGGAGGTCACCCCCGGGACGATCGTGGGAGCGCCGCAGTTGTCGGTGATCAGCGGCTCGGTCCAGGTGACGGTCGCGGCGCAGGTGCCGGGGTCGGCGTTCACCGTGATGTCCGCCGGCATGTCGGAGATCACCGGGAGCTCCTGGTCCACGACCGTGATCGAGAAGCTGGCCGTGGCGACATTGCCGTGGAGGTCGGTCGCGCTGAAGGTAACGACGGTGGTCCCCACCGGGAAGGCGGAGCCGGAGGCGGTGTCGGACGAGGTCGCCACGAGCGCGCAGTTGTCGCTGAAGATCGGCGCGGTCCACGAGGCGACCGCCTGACAGAGGCCCGCCTCCGCCG
>Ga0181594_10000105_pt1 | contig 63810 bp, 84 predicted proteins | sample 071ome_18_FD_145603 | JGI IMG/M metagenome (GOLD analysis project Ga0181594, IMG submission 145603) | Coastal salt marsh microbial communities from the Groves Creek Marsh, Skidaway Island, Georgia - 071413BT metaG (spades assembly) | ecosystem: Environmental > Aquatic > Marine > Intertidal zone...
TAGAATTAATTATGATTCAAAGATTTTCTTGAAAGGACAAGGCGAAGTAGATGTTGGAAATGCAAATGCTTTGGCAGTCATGGCGAGTGATGAAACTCTATCTTATGCAGATGCAGGTTATGTATTAAATTATGGAAATGAACAAGCATTACTTGCTTTGGCTCAAAATCCAGTATTATGGATTTATGAAACACCTGTAAGAAGGCTATTAAGTAGAGCATTAGATTTTGCAAACGGTTCTCAAATAGTAAGGTTCTTATTAGATTCTCCTGTTTGTGATTATGGATATGTAAGTGGTCTTTTAGATAATCTTGAAATATTTGATGAAGATTATTATAACGGATTAGCAAACAATTCTTTATTGGTTAGTTTATTAAGAAATCCAAGATGCACCTCAGAAGTTCATGAAGCAGTCTCAAGAATCCATAGTGGATTTTCTATTGAAGGTGAAGAAGTTCCTATGGAATACATGATTTACTTGGGATTGGGTCAATCTATAGATAGCCAACCTTTGTATACTTCATTGTCTCCTGAAATGTTGGATGCTTTAGTAGATGATGTTGTAAAAGGATTAAAACCTGCTAAAAAATTATCCGCTTTTTTTGCAGTAGCCTATGATGGGCTTATGGGAGTTAGCACGAAAGGGGATAAAGAATATCTTAAATATAGAAATCAATTAGTAGCAATTAAAAATCTATTATTTAATCCTAAGTTATCTTTAAGAAGTTATTCAAAATTAGTAACTTGGTTTGATAAAATTTACAAGACCTCTCAAGCATCCGATTATCTCACGCTCAAAAAGCAAGTAGAAAGAATTAGAGATATGTTCTTGATTGCTACTTTCTTACCCCTACAAGAATTTGATGATTGGGGATACAGAGACGAATATGGAGGAAGATTTGTTGGGTTAAGTTCAGTTCCTTTGTGTTTAAGAGATATAAAAATAAAGGTTGATGAAAAAGAAATTTCATTCCCTATTTATCAAAGACAATCTCCTGCAGTTGTAAATAAGGTTGCTTCTTGGAGACCTGAGGTATTAGAGTATCCTTTAGAAGCAAATGAATGGAATGATGATTGGAAAGGCTTGGCTTTATTTAATATTAGAAATGGTCAAGTTTATGCAGATTATGCAAAGAATCCAAACATCAATAAAATTGCCTTATTAAACAGGTTGCAAAGCACTAAAGAGCAAAATAAGACAATTGTAAATCCTTTCTTGACCATGAAAAATTTCTATCCAATTTATCAAAAATTACAAGATAAGACTCTTTTGAAGTATGAATGGGGTCAAGGAAATCCTGAAAAGGAAATTTTGAGAAGAGGCATTGATATTAAAGCCATGAAAGAAATTCTTAATAATGTGGAAGATTTAAAGACTATTGGAGTAGAGGTTGTTGCAAATTGGCTAAGATTTGAAGAGCAATTTGATAATTACATAGATGCAGTTTATGGAATTGCCTTTGGTAAGTATTATAATAAAAGAACTGGCGAATTAGAGATGCCTAAAGATGTATTTGATAGAGATTGGGATTATTTCTATGCTCAAACAGAAAATTTATCTGTTCTTGAAAAATCTGCTTGCGGCGGATATCAATTAGGAAGTGGATTAGCATACAATACCAGAATTCCAGAATATCTTCAAATGGACTTGCTTACGAAATGGGTTAAGATTTCCAATGAATTTGATGGAAATTATTCGGAATTCACAAATATTATTAAGAATATTTTATCTAAAAATAAAAACTTAGCAACCGCTACTTCTGAGTATCTTTTACAAGATAATAATGAAGAGATTGAAATGAATATTATTGAGAATTCTAAAATTACCCTTGCTGATGATTTAGTTTTAAAATGGAAAAATAAAAATCCTTCTCCATTGTTGTCAAATTATAATTTAAACATCAGAACCTATATGGCTCTTTTCAAAGAATGGTATACTACACTTTCTAAGGAATTGCCAACAAATGAAGATTATACACAGGATTTATTTTACAATACTTCCTTTTTAAGAAGAGCCGCAAGACCTAATTATCATGGAGGTAATGATACAATGTATCAATTAAGAAGTCAGTTAGATAAATTATCTAATTCTGTTAAGTTTTGGAGAGGTGGCAATTCTAAGAAGAAAATGAATTTCCCTACAGACTCTACTAATGCGGCTCCTATGAATGTTAAAAAGGGAAAGCCTATGTCTTTGGTTGATGAGCCAATAAACTTAAATTATCCGCACCTAATTTATCAAGTAAGGGATTTGACTTTTGAGGATGATGATTGGCAATTTAATACAGAATCTACTGTTACATACATCAAATCTATTGTTGTTCAAGAGGATGGTTCTTTATTAGTTAATAAAGATGTTTATACAGAATCAGAAGGAGTTCAAAGAGTTAGTGATGAAGTTTACAACAGTTTTGATGACCTTTATGGTTTCAAAAGAGATGTTGCTAAGAGAGAAACTCCTGAATCTAAGTGGGAAGATGATTTAATCTTAGTTATTTTTGATAAAGGGCTTGAAACAAAAGAAGGAGATAAACTTCCTGAGTGGAGATTAAACATTACTCAACAACAGATGAATGAAGTAGTCAAATCAGTAGTTTTGAATCCTAAAATGAATCCTCAAACACTTATTGAAATTATTGATTTTATTGCACCTACTACTTATGTCAATACACAAAATGGGCAACAAACCTTATCAGATTATAAATTTTATGAAGAGATTGGAAATGCAAACCTTTGGTCTCCTCAATTAATCAATAATTCTATTAAGCCAATTTTTAGAAGAAATGGATATTATGCAAATTTACAAAACTTACTCCCTACTGATTTACTAATTGAGCAATCAATTAACGAAGATGGAGATGAAACCTATGAAATTCTTGGAAGAAATACAAGATATCTTTCAGAAATTCAATTATGGATTCTTCAAACTCAGTTTGAAATGAACATCCCTATTGAATATATATATAGGTGTATTACCAGTCCAATTACTACGGCGGCTACTAAAGAGAGGGCTAAAGAAATTAGAGAAAAGAGAATTTTAGAGTTCCTTGAATTTATTAGAAGAGATGAAGAGCCTGAGGTAAATGATGCAGAATCTTTTGAAGCAGAACCAAAAGTAATTGAATGGAGAGAATATATTCCAAGAGGTGTTCAAAATGGTTAAAGTATATGTTTGTCCTCATTGTGGTGATGAGTCTAAAAAGAGAGCAGATTGTAGAAAACATCTTGCTGAAAAGCATCCTAAGTTAAAGGGGTCTTGCATTGTAATTGATAAGCCTAAAGAAGTTAAAAAGGTAAAGACTCCTAAGAAATCAAAAACATATAATAGAAGAAGTAAGTATAAATGTCCTGAATGTTCAAGGAGTTTTAAAAGTCTTGGAGCAGTTAAAGACCATATGAGTTCTAAGAAACATAAAGGAGACCCTATTCTTTTGGGAGATGAAAAGGAGAAAGAAACCAAAAAGCAAGAACCTAAAAAGGAAGAGCCTAAAAAGGAAGAACCTAAAGAACCAGAGCCAATTCCTGAATCTCTATGCCACATTAGAATTTATCCAGAAGTTGCCGATGTTATTAGAGACCAATTAACTGAGAGTTTGAAAATTACTACAAATCCGAATTCTGGAAATTACATTTTATCTTATCTTAACATCCATAGATATGTGGTTGATTGGTTAAAATTCACAAATAATTTTACAGAAATTGAAATGGAGAATTCTGATGTAATTTATTGTTTAAACAATTATGAGCCTACTTCTGAATTTGGAATTTACGATATGGCTGGTTTAAAGCAATTTGGAATTAAAGATGTTTCAGATGATGGAATTATGGAATGTGATTTTGATAGCAATGTAATTATTGAAAATTCAGTATTGATGGGAAGGTTGCTTGGTGCTGAACAAGACGATTTGGCTTGTGTAGGAGGTATTTGGAAAAAGGTATATACTCCTCCTGCTAATAAAACTACGCCCACTCCAGCCAAAACTAATACGGTTCAAAAACAACTTCCTAAGCCAGTTCAAGAACCACCTAAGCCTTCAAAGACTCAAAAAGCAGTTCAAAGTTTCCAAGATTGGCAATTAGGAGACCTCTCAGAGGGTTACGGGATGAGTTATTTTGGTTCTGAATCCTACTATAATTCTGGAGGTTCAAGATGGCTTGGAGGAGGTCAATACTCGCAGAGAACTACTTACACACCACCCGCACCTCCTGAGCCTAAATACCACCCTGTCTATGGAGTTAATGAAGGTTATATCATCACAGATAGAATTATTGACTACGAAATTTTCGCTTGAAAACTTTTACTATATAAAGGTTAAAACGATGTATAGCAAACTATTATATAGTTGGTTATAGAACCCTTTTTCTATGTATGAACCAACAGGATTTGCAGAGATAATTTTTAAGCAGAGATACGCAATTAATGAAACTGAAACTTTTGCAGAGGCTTGTGAAAGAGTAGCAAATCATGTTGCATTGGCAGAGAATGGAAACAAAGAAAAGTGGTCTGGAAGATTTGCAAAAGTTATGCAACATAACAGATTTATCCCGGGTGGAAGAATTTGGTATGGTTCTGGAAGAATGAAGGGTCAACTTTTAAATTGCTTTGTAGTTCCTGCTGAAGATTCCAGAGAAGGTTGGGGAAAGACCGTTAGCGATATGTTAATTATTTCTGGAACGGGTGGAGGCGTAGGAATTAATTTTAGTCCTGTTAGACCAAGAGGCACTCCTATTAGAGGAACGGGAGGAGAATCCACAGGTTCAGTATCTTTGATGGAAATTATCAATGAAACAGGAGAAGTTATTAAGGCAGGAGGTGGAAGAAGAACTGCTTTGATGCAATGTCTTAGATATGACCACTCAGATATTCTTGAATTTCTTCATAAAAAATTCAACAAATTTGAATTGACTCAAGAAACTATTAGACCTCTCCTAATGGATACCTTCCCTAATCTGCCTAAGAATGAGGCGGATGCTATCGTTGAATCATTTGGTGGTGAATTTGATGACATTTTGAAATCTTTGTTTAAATATCAAATGGACCAAAGACTAAAAAATGCAAATGTTTCTGTATTGGTTGACCAAGAATTTTTTGATTTAGTAAAGTCTGAAGGCGATATTGTTTTTGAATGGAATGGAAAGGAAACGGGAAGAATTCCTGCAAAAGAAATTTGGGATTTAATTGTTCAAAACTCTTGGGAATCTGGAGAGCCGGGAATTTTGAATATCGGTCTTGCGAATGAAATGAACAACATTTGGTATCACAAGCCGTTGATTTCTACTAACCCTTGCGGAGAAATTTGGCTTGAAGAATATGGTTGTTGTGATTTAGGAGCCATCAATTTGGTAGAACACATTGATGCTTCAACAGGAGATATGGATTGGGATATGCTTGCAGACACGATTACTGTAGGAGTTAGATTCCTTGATGATGTTTTGGATGTAAATATTTATCCTCTTAAAGAAATTGAGCAAAATTGTCAAACCGTAAGAAGAATTGGGTTGGGAATTATGGGTCTTGGACACGCACTTATTAAACTCGGTGTTAAATATAATAGCACCGAAGGAAGGAAAAAGGTTGAACAAATTTTCAACTTTATTAAAAAGAGGTCTTATGAAGCCTCTACTTATCTTGCGGCAGAAAAAGGTTCATTCCCTGCATTTGATGCAGATAAGTTCTTGGAATCTGGCTTTTGTAAAACCTTGACTAAAGGAACCAGAGCCAAGATTAGAGAGTATGGAATTAGAAATTGTGCAGTATTGACAATTGCCCCTACAGGAACTACATCAATTGTTGCAGGAACTTCAAGCGGAATTGAACCTGTATTTAGCCCCGGTTATAAAAGAAGGTATTATGCAAACCAAGAAGGTTCTAATGAAAGAGTTATTGAAGAAGAGATAGTCATTGACCCTCTTTTCCAAACACTATACGAGGAGGGATATAACTTGGAATCATTTGTATCCGCACACGAAATTGATGTGGAAGACCACTTGAGGATGCAATCTGTAGTTCAGAAGCATATTGATAATGCAGTTAGTAAAACAATTAATCTTCCTCAAGAGTATCCTGTAGAGAAATATGGGCAGTTGTTGCAAAAGTATGGTCCTAAGTTAAAAGGAACTACTGTATATAGGTCTGGAAGTAGAGGTAATGAGCCATTGGTTCCTCTAAGTGTTGAGGAGGCTATTTCGCATTTGGAGTCTCAGAACATTATTATTGGTGCGGCTCAAAGTGATTGTCCGAGTGGGATTTGCGAGATTTGAAATAGAAACCTTTAGATATCAAGGCATAAATTTACAATTATGCAAGACCCTTATGATATAGAGGATATTATCATAACTGCATTTAGTCAGCATGGTTTAGATGTGGAGGTTTCTTGCTTGAGCATTAATTATAATCCTGATGAAATTTTAAAAGTTGAATATGAATATGATTTATATTTGAAGGAATATAAAGATGTATTTAGTGTTGAATTGATTTTAGACGAGGTTAAAGATTATATATCTTCGCAATATAATTATGATGAAGATTATGATTTGGTTTTGATTTGTAATTTGAGGTGAAAAAATGAGTTTTAGATATCATGCAACTTTGAGCCCCAAACCCCATTTTAATAAGAAGGAATTTATGGTAGAAGGGTGGAGTGAAAAAGAATTATTGAAAACATTGGGTGATATAAATGATAGGTATTTTACCATAAATGTGGGAGATGGTGATAAAGTTGTAATGGACATTCATTTTATTGAAAGTTTGATGGTTTGTTTGAATAAAACAGGAGACCTTTATGAGGGTTTAGACATAACTGAAAGAAAACAATTTAAAGTAGATTTGGAAACCTTTAAGAAATTATTTGGATATTTGAAGCAACATAATGAATCGCAAGATATTAAAATGCCAGTAGGTTCATTAGATTTTCTTATGATGTGTTTTTCTTGGGCTCCTAAATGGTTGTCTATTATAAATACTTTTGAAGAAGAAAATCCTGATTTGGTTAAAAGAACCAGAAAATCAAAAGTAGATTACTTAAGGGCTAAACTTAAAGAAGAGGGAGAGTCCCTGCAAAACAAGGCGGCTCAAAGATTTGAAATTAATCTTTCAAAAATGAATGAATATTTTGAAAATGCTATGGATTCTGCTATTGATAATGACAATTATTCAGTTATGCTACATTTAGAGAAACAACAGAAGGCTAAGGATGAAGAAATTCACACTCAGTATGGAGAGGAGATTTTAAAAATCATTACCCTACAAGATGTCAAAGAGAAAAAATTGGATGAATCTACAATGAATACTTATGCATTTGTTTTAGAAGATTTTGACATTTTAGTATCTAAGGTTGATGAAAAAACTTTAAAATTAAGGACTATGTATCCTCCTAATAAATGGGTTGAGCCCAAAAATTGTTTCCTCTACATTCCTGATTATGGTATGACTGCTCCTAAGAAGAAGAAGTTTTAAATAGTAAGATTTGAAAGGAATTATCATGAAACTTAATAAGAATTCTTTGAATGATTATAGACTACACGCAATTACCGTTCTCACAGGTGCTTCAGTTGCGATGACCCAAGTAAGCCAAGTTAGTGCTTACGCCCCTGTTGCGGCGGGTCTTGCTTTCCTCCTTTCTGCCTCTAATTATGCAGATATCACTCAAAGAATTGATGGCCTTGCTGAAGACCTTGAAGAAGCAGGAATTATCTCCGAAGAGGTTGCTGATAAAATTGACAAGGCAACTGATATCGTAGATGATGTTGTAGATGCTATTGTTGAAGAAGAATAGGCAAACCTTAAATAGCAGAAAGTCGTTATAAGTAATCATGCTTAAGAAAAAGGCGATTACCAACAACGATAGGTTAATGCAAAAAACTGGCATCATGATTGTATATGCATGGGTTATGCTTGCAGTAGGTTTCTTTGTTTTAACGGCTTGGGAACCTAAATATCTTGAATCTTCAGAAGATTATGTTTCTATTCTCGCTATCATAGGAGGTCCAGCCTTATTAATTGTTACGAAAATCATTGATTCTTGGAATCAAGAAAAGCAAGCGCAACTTAATGATTACGAATCTCAAGCGGCTCATGAAAGAGCGATGGATGAAATAATGACGAGGCACAGGGCAGATATGGAAAGGAACCCTCATTGCCACGATACGACTCATGAGGAAGGAAGAATTGAATCATTAGAATCAGATTTGGCTACTGCAATTGCTGAAATCGTCATGCTTAGAGAAGAAATATCTTTAAAAACCAAAGATAAGAAGAGGGAATGATTTTGATTGATGAGAGTGCTAAAGACCAACTTCAAGACCACAGGATTGACGGTCTTGAGAAAACCAATGAAAAGCAAGATGATTTAATCAATAGGCTTTTAGAGGCTCAAATTAGGGCTGATGAGCAATTTAAGGCTCTTGCAGAACAACAGATGAAAACTCAGGAGTTATTGAATGGAATCGGTAAAAAGATTGTTCAATGGATGATGGGTATTGGTTCCGCTATGGTGGCCGCTATCCTTGGTGGAAGCACAATGATGTAAGAAATAAAAATGACGATATCAGTTTTAAATTTTTTGGTTAGGTGATTAGATGGGTGAAAAAATTACTTTAATAGGAGTTACTTTCTTATTTACAGGGCTTTCATATTGGGGCTATAAAAACTCTGAAAGATTTAGAGAATATTTAGATAAAAAATATGGTAGAAAGGCTATGGATGGCGTAGGTTATGCAGGAGGAGCCCTTCAATTAGCCGCAGTTACTGCAGTTTCCAGAGGTTGGTTATCTAATACCTCGGCAACCTATCATGGAATTAGTTTGATTGGCTCTACAGGGCTCTTACTTACGGCTTTTTATCACAATGCAATGGCTCCCGTTCTTGTAAACATTATTTGGATGGGTATGAATACATTAGGTATTTTAGAAGGCATTACTAATATGCAAGCATTAGAACAAGCAACTGCCCTATTAGGATGATTTAAATAGGTGTTTTAATTATTTTAATTTATGTTTGAAATAGTTAAAAATGCCTTTTTAAAATTAATTGAGATTTCTTTATATCTTCATGGTTTTATGCATTTTATTGAATTTGGAACTGCTATGTATGAAGAAGCCTATATTACAGCAAGTTTTGCGGCTTTTGGTGCATTAACGATGATTTTAGGAGCCTTGTTTTTAGGCCATGATTTTAATCATCACCACCACTCTGAATCTTTGGAGGAATAGTCTTGAATATGTATGAGGTGGAGTCTGGTTCAATTACTGCGGTAATGAATGTTTACAGAAGAACTCAGTATTTTCAAGAACAATTAGAGGCTATTTTAAATCAATCAATTAAGCCAAAGGAAATTATGATATGGATTAATCACCATGAAGATAATCAAAATTTTATCAATAATGAATTAGATACTCTTTTAGAATCTTATGATTATGATGGATTTAGAACTTTTAGGTGCAATCATAATTGGAAGTATCATGGAAGATTTGCAGGGGCTCAATTAGCCCAAAGCGAATATGTTTGTGTTTTTGATGATGATACTATCCCCGGTTCCAGATGGTTTGAAAATTGTTTAAAAACCATGAGAATTAAAAATGGAATGATGGGAGCCGTAGGTGAAAGTTATTTCTTTGTTAATGGTGAAAACATGGATGATGGTTTAGCCTATCACGGAATTTTTGGATGGAGAATTAGAACTCCTCATTGGAAAAGAGTAGATGTAATAGGTCATTCTTGGTTTTTTAGAAAGGAGTGGTTGAAATATCTATGGATGGAAGAGCCTGAAACTTGGGATGTTGCGGAAGATATTCAATTTAGTTATTGTTTACAAAGATATGGAAACATCAATTCATATGTTCCTCCTCAACCATTGGAAGATGATTCGTTATGCGGTTCTTTGAAAGGATACGAATATGGAGGAGATGAAGTAGCCTCTTATATTTTAAATATGAGTCATTGGAGAGACCTTGATGGCGTTAGAATGAATGCCTATAGGAATTATTTTGACAAGGGGTTTAAATTGCAGTATAATCATAATATGAGATTTAGCGGAGTTGAATTAAAAAAGGAAAACTTCATTGCTAAAAAGTATATTTACAAACCAGAACAGGAGGAGAGAGCCAAATGGAAATCTTAATTAGTTATGGAACGAGGCCTGAATGGTTAAAGGTAAAACCCCTTTGGGAAAGATATCCCGAATGTTTTAAGTTATTAAAAGTGAATCAACATACAGATTTATTAAATGATTTACCTTTTGATTATGAAATAAATTATCACCTTTCTAATAAGGTTAGACTAAATGAAATAGTTATCAATAATTTAAATGCATCATTAGACTTAACTCAATTTGATGCAGTAATGGTTCAAGGAGATACAACCTCTGCATTTTCTATTGCTCTTTCTGCATATCACCACCAAGTTCCTATTATCCATTTAGAAGCAGGGCTTAGAACTTATGCTCCGAACCCCTATCCTGAAGAATTTAACAGAAGGGCAATTGCGTTGATGGCTGATTTACACCTTTGCCCCACCAGAGATAATTTACTTTGTTTGATTGATGAAAAAGTAGGTGGTGAAAAATACATTGTAGGAAATACTATTTTAGATAATTTAGCAGGAATTCAAACAATGCAAAATGATAAAGTTTTAGTTACATTACACAGGTCAGAGAATTTATCTAATATGGATGTTTGGTTTAAAGCCTTAGAGGAGTGTGCTTCCCAAAACCCTGATTTGGAATTTATTTTGCCCATACATCCGAATCCCAAAATTAAAAAACATCAGCATCTTTTAAAAATGGTAAAGGTAGTCAAACCTTTGCCTTATGATAAATTGATAAAGTTGATGGCGGAAAGTAATTTCATCATTACAGATTCAGGAGGAATCCAAGAAGAGGCATCATTCTTAAATAAAAGGGTTTTGGTTTGCAGAGTTCAAACAGAAAGGGCTGAAACCATTGGAATCTCTTCATGGTTTGCAGAACCTTCCAGCCTTTTAAATCAAGTAAGGCTGATGCAAGAAGACTTATATAGGATTCCTACAAACTTTAAATGTCCTTACGGAACAGGAAGAAGTTCTGAAGAAATTATGAAGATTTTAAAGAGGTATTACAATGGTTAAGGAATTAAAAGATATGGATTATTCATGGGACAAATTTGGACAATATCTCATGCCTAAATTCCATAAGGAAGAAGGTGAAAAATTAATTGCAGTTGATATTGGAAGTCATATCGGTGGTTTTATTGACAGATATAAGGATAATTTTGATATGATTCATTATTATGAAATGAATTCTGTTGCATTTTCAAAAATTGAGGGAAAATACTCTTCTTTTGATAATCTTGTTGGATATAATCAAGCAGTTAGTAATTATGAAGGATTAGCAGATATTTTATATCATCCTAATGATGATTCGGGTTCATTATGCATTTCTAATGATTATGAAGTATCTAATCAATGGGAAGAAAAAATAGGTTCTGTAGAAACCATCACATTTGAAACCGTTTTAGAAAGGGTTGGAGGAACCATACATTATTTAAAAATGGATTGTGAAACAAGTGAATATTCTATCCTCATGAATCAAAATTTAGATAATGTTTATTTCCTTGCTATGGAACTACATTGCCAATTAGGAGAAAAAAATTGGAATGAATTGTTAAAATACATTTTAAAATATTTTGATACTTATGATGGTAAAGATTTAAAATTCAATGGAAACAATAAAGAATTACATTTTATTAATAGAAAACATTTAGAGAGGGTTGAATGATATGAAAACTATAGCCGTATCTTTGTTATATTGCAATGATGAAGATTATTTGGTTCCTTGCGTTGAATCTTTAATTAATTCCGACCTTTCAGAATATGAATTTAAGTTATTTATTTATGATAACAATTCAGATATTTCAGCAAAAGATTTGATTGATATTGAAAATTGGGATTTTCAAAATTACATTTATAGGAGTAAACAAAATGAGGGTATTGTAAATCCCAGAATACACCTATTCAAACAGATAATGCAAGAAGGATATGATTATTTATTAGAAATTCATGCAGATATGCTATTTCCAGACTTTTGGCTTACAGAATTGATGAAATTGATTGATGAAGAAACATTTATTGTTCAACCTTTTATTTATCAGCCAAATAAAAATACCATATTAAATAAATTTGACTGTAGTTCTTTTAAATTATATAATCAGCCTAAAAAAACCTATAGAAAATGTAGGCAAGTTCATCCTTGGATTATTAATTTAAATTTAATTGATAGGGTAGGAGGATATTATGATTCTAATTACAGCCCTTTTATTTATGAGGATGATGATTTGGTTTACAGGGCTCTAATGAATGGGTATGATATTAAATCCACTAATAAATCAATAGTAATTCATTATGGTGGTGCTACGAGAACGACAGGTAAATTTAAAATAGACAATCATAGAAAATATTGGTCTAAAAAACACAATCTTAATTTTTTCCCTGAGGATGAAAATTATATTCAAGAAAATTTTAATATTCACCCAATTATTTTAGAAGGAGATGAGTAAAATGAAAGACTATGCTGAAGAACTATGGAAATTTTTTGATATGCTAATGAACGGTGAAAACTTTGCACTTTCAAGGTTTGGAGACGGTGAATTAACCGTTATTGAAGGTGAAAAGGATTTTGATATGTTAAAGGTTGGAAAAGATACTGAATTTGCATATCATCAAGGTTCAAAAAAGGGAGAAATATCAAGAACTTTGCTAAAAGAATCTTATGAATCAACTCTTCCTAATTATTTTAAAGGAATTCCTTGTGCCTGTTGCGTCATGAAAGAAAAGGCAACTGAAATTTATGATGAGATAGAAGATAAAGATTTCTTAACATGGGCAAATATTTTTGTAAACGGAAATTATCCAGACTTTAATACTTACTTTCCTGCAATTGCTTTAGAAAGAGATTGCTATTTGATATCTCATAAAACTTCTCAACCCGATAAATTGCCATTTATGTTAGAGAATCATTGGCCTGTTGATTCAAATGCATGGATTGAGAATTTAGAGATGATTGAAGAAATTAAAGATTATATTGAAGTGATGGAAGTAAAGAATTCTTTATTTTTAGTATCTGCGGGGCCTTTTGCAAACATCCTATGTCATGAATTATGGAAATTCAATCAGGATAATACTTACATAGATATAGGTTCGGCATTAGATGTTTATCTATTCCAAAAACCTACCAGATTTTATCACTACAACAACTCAGAAAACAATTTGAAGAAATGCAATTGGTTTGAGTAATCTTTATTAAGGTGTTAGACCCAAGGATATTTGAGGCGAACCGAAATGAGTCAAATAGAAGATTTAAAACACCACTTTAGACAATGCCCAAGCATTTCTAATGTAGAAGCACAAGCAATTTATAAGATTAGAGCCCTTCCCAGAAGGATTTGCGACCTTGAATTGCAAGGTTATGAATTTAAGAAGGAATGGAAGACAGACCCTACGGGTCAAAGGTATAGAAGGTATACTGTAACTAAGTGGGGTGATGAGTGATGGCAGACCCTTGGTTGGATGAATGGATGGATGAGATGTCCAGCCTCTTTCACGCTATGGAAGAGTATCAAGGACAGACTGAATTCCTTAGTGATGAGGATTTTAGGCTTTTTACAGTAGTAAAGGATGCTCTTTTGTCGGGACTTCCCAAGTTCCTAAAGAAAAGCGAGTAATCTTTATATACAAGTGGTGCATACCATTAGATAGGGGGCAATAACCTAATTCATGGGCGTGTGGTGTAACGGATAGCATTCTGGCCTTCTAAGCCGGAGATAGGGGTTCAATTCCTCTCACGCCCGCCAATTTCACAAAATGTTTATATACAACATGAGCATAGGACATATTGACACGGAGGTATCACATTCATAGGGAGAGGAGGTTTTCGTTTGTTTCCCCTCTTCTCCCCATCTCCTAATTAGCCTCTCTGCGGCTAATTCAAAATTCGCAGGGCGTGGGGGAGCGTTAATCCCACTTTTTATTCACTACTAAGGAGGATACAAACGGGCATATGGTGTAATGGATAGCATAGGGGCCTCCTAAGCCCTTGATTCAGGTTCAATTCCTGATATGCCCGCCAATTCAATAGATACGATAAGGGAGGCATAATGGTCTTTTAAAGATACATAATCGGCAGTAGCATAGTTTGGTTAATGCACTTGTCTTATAAGCAAGAGACCGGAGGTTCAAATCCTCTCTGCCGAACCATTCGCAGGTGATTTCATGGTTTCAAATTATATAATAGCAATTCTTTTTATTTTATTTTGGGGCGGCATTATTTTGCTCCTACTTCCCAACAAAATTGATGATGATTTTAAATGGGATAAATGGTAATCTTTAAATCTCAGAAACTCTTTCTTCAAAATATGCAAGGATTAGGACACGCTTATTTAGGACTTCAATCAATTGGAATCACCGTTTTTGGCGGTGTTGTTTTCTTAATCGGGGGGTTGGGATTGGTTATTGCTAACACCCCTACAGGAAAAATTATGATGGGTGGTTTAGCCGCAATTGGACTAATGATTATTTGGGCAGGTATGAAAACTAAAGAATATTCTCAAACCAATTCGGAAGGGGCTGATAAAGCAGGAATTGCCCTATTAGGAATGGCGGCTCTCGGTTCATTGGGTGCATTATTTAAAAGGAAGTAGGCACTTGACGATTGAAGGAGTAATAGATATTTTGAGTATCCTTTCATTGTATTTTTTTGCTTTTTGGTTATGGAGCAACAGTTTTTTTGAAGACAAACTTTAAATAGCAAAAGTCTAATTTAAAAAACTATGAGGATGATTGATAGAATTGATGAGACTTTTGATTATATCAAGGCTCCTGAATATTTTTTAGTCGTTACTGGATTTTGTATTGGATTTGGATTGACAAATCTTGGTATGATGACTTTTTCAATGGAAAACTTCTTTGGACCTTCTCTATTGGTGGTGGGAGGTATGGGTTTGACAGTAATGTCTTTCGTTTTTGGATACAATCTTTATATGGATAGGTGATTTCGTGGCTCAAAAGGATTATGGTGCGATTTTAACAGGAATTTATAATTCAGGAATTAGTAAAAGAGGCATGGTTCCTGAAGAATCATTTGAAAATATGATTAAAACTGCTCATAAAATGGACTTAACTTTAGAAGAACTTAGAAGAATCTTAGGAATGAATTCTAAGAAGATGCAAAATTTCAACAAGGCTTGGATTGGGAAAGTAGCAAAAATTTATCAATCTTTAGAAAAGCAACCTTTGGATGGTGAACTGATAAATGAGATTTCTATGATTTTGTCGGTTCTTTATTTAAGACATCTTCAACAAAAAGATTGGCAGAAAGATGAAAATTACATTTCCTTTGAAAGGTTAGAATTGAGTGCTGAAGATTATTCAAGCCCTAATGATTTAGTAAGGCTTTGTATTAAATATTTCCAAGAGTATCAAAATGAAGATTTGACTGATTACCTGCCAGAGATTCAATCAATTTTAGATTCTCTTATTAAATCAAAACCAACTATGGAATTTTTAGAAAATATTGCTGAAGAAAATGGTTTTATGGCAGTTCTTGTTGAAAGTCCTAATAGATTGATGAATGTTCCAGATAGTTATAATGATTTTAGAGGGAGTAAATATTTGAGAGAAAACTCTGGAGGCGTTATTAGATTTGCTCCGACTCCTAATGGCCCTTTGCACATTGGGCATGGGAGAGGAATTTCTATTCTTTCAGATTATGCTGATAAATATGACATGGAATTCTTGCTTAGATTTGATGATACGGATTGTAGTAGAAAGGGTTCTAATTTGCCGAGAGAATTGAAAATCCCTAATATTTACAATCACATTATTGAAGATTTTACATGGATTAGAGGTTTAAATCCAGATAAAATCGTTTATGCCAGCGACAGAGATAATTTGGAAAGATATGCCAGATACGGGAGAGATTTAATCAACAGAGGTCTTGCATATGTTTATTTTGATTATGGAAATGATTCGTATACTTATGGTAAATCAGTAAGGGAAAATCTAAAAATGTATGATGAAATTATCAATGCAGGTCCTGCACCTAATTTTGAATCTGCGGGAGTTTTATTAGGAATTCCTGCAGACAACAAAACCCTAATTAAACTATTTAATATCGGTGATGATAAAATCATTAAATTTATGAATGATTGGATTATTGAAAATGTTTATTCTGGAAAATTATCTGATAGGGCTATTAAAGGATTTTCTAACTCCGATACAGGAACTAAAATTATGAGGTATCAAAGAGAGCAAAACATTAGAGTTACTGCAAGGGGTGAAACCCAATGGTTATGGCCTACTTTGAATCTTCAATCAGTAGTTGATGATAAACATGAAGGAGTAACTCACATCGTTAGAGGATTAGATTATGATTATGAAAAAGCAGTAGATTCTAAAAATGCAACCGTTTTGAGAACCATTAGAATGCAAGCAATTATGAGGATTTTAGTTGAAGCACCTCCGATTGCATCAACTGGGAATTGGGGCAATGTCTCTTGGGATGGAGGTTATACTATGTCTACTTCAAAACTTAGGGAAATGATTATGAAAGGTAAATTCGGAAATGATGGATTTTTACATCCTGAATTACCTACTATTTATGCCCTTAGGTCAAATTTAAACAATTGGGGCTCTTCTTTTAGATTCTATTGGACAAGATTTGATTTGCCTAATGAATTAGACCCTAACTTCAAGAAACAAGCATTTAACCTCCTTAACGCAGAAATTAAGGCATCTTTTGATAACGAACAAGATTTCATCGGATTCAATGAAGACCTTATTGATGATATCTCTGAATATCAAGAAGATGGAACTTATCTTGCAGAAGAATTCTAATCTTGATTCATTTCTTGAATAAATGCTGAATGATAAGGCCAATAGTATTCAAAATCTTTTGAAGACATAATCCAAATATCATCTTGCCAATCAGAATTCATATAATGAAATTCCCAATCGTGAAAATCTTCAATGTTATTATCAGGGTGTTTTTTGAAATAAGCCTTCCTGTAAGAATAATGGCTATCGTGCTTATGCAAACAATGTTTAGTAATAATCGCAATTTCTTTATCAGTCATATTTTGGTAATGTTCGGTATAGTTAATCATACAGTTCCCTCCTGTTTAGGTAATTCATAGGTTATATTTAAACCCTTTGATAAATTTCGTTCCAATTAGTATTAGAAATAAAATTCCCAATATCAATTTCAGCATTACAATGGTTACAATTGTGGATGTTGATGCCCGTAAATGGAACGGGAATCACTACCATAATTGAGTTGCAGATGTCGCAGATTTCTTCGCTCATGTTTATCCGATAACGCACAAGGTTATAAACATTTTGATATTTTTTGTAAATTATGATACCGAATACTTTAAGTAGTTATTAATGTCATAGGGTAGTTTAGAGGGAACAGAGGGTTCCCTAAGAAAGAAAAAGGAATTGAAAAATATGGTAAACGAAAATAGATTCAATAGGACAATAATGATGTTTGTGACTTCAATTATGTTGGTGCTAAGTTCAGGCTTAGTTGCCGCAGACGGTTCTAACCCACTTGACCCCTCTGATGGAGGGGCTGATTGGGATGGTGATGGTCTAACCAATGCTGAAGAACAATCGCAAGGAACGAATATGAACAACGCTGATTCAGATGGTGATGGGCTTCCCGATGGATGGGAAGTAAATAACGGTTTAAATCCTACCAATGGTGGTGATGGTAATGCCGACCCAGATAATGATGGTTTGACGAATGCTCAGGAGTATGCAAAAGGAACTAATCCTAATAATGCAGATACTGATGGGGATGGAAAGTCTGATGCTACAGACCAATTCCCGACAGACCCTAATGATGGAGAATATTCTGATTCTGATGGTGATGGAATCCCTGATGCTTACGACCCCGATTTTACTGAATCAGGTGCAGGGGCTGGAAACGGCGGAACCGAAGGCGGTGGCGAATCCGAGGCAGGAGGCGAAGGTCAAGGTCAAGGTCAAGGCCAAGGACAAGGCCAAGGACAAGGCCAAGGCCAAGGTCAAGGACAAGGCCAAGGTCAAGGACAAGGCCAAGGCCAAGGTCAAGGACAAGGCCAAGGCCAAGGTCAAGGACAAGGACAAGGACAAGGCCAAGGTCAAGGCCAAGGTCAGGGTCAAGGCCAAGGCCAAGGCCAAGGTCAGGGTCAAGGCCAAGGCCAAGGACAACAGCAAGGTCAAGGTCAAGGTCAATCTGGACAACAAGGCCAGCAAGGACAACAAGGACAACAAGGCCAACAAGGACAACAGGGACAACAAGGACAACAAGGCCAACAAGGACAACAGGGACAAGGCCAGCAAGGTCAACAAGGTCAACAAGGCCAGCAACAAGATAATGGTCAAGGTCAACAACAACAAGGCGGTCAGCAAGGTGGTCAACAAGGCGAGCAACAAGGTCAAAGCCAAAATGGAGACAACCAAAATGGACAGGCTCAACAACAACAAGGACAGACTCAAAACGGTCAACAAGGGCAACAGGGTCAGCAAACCGACCAACAACAAGGTCAACAATTAGACAATCAGGCTCAAAATGGAGATAACGATAACGATGGTGATGGTATTCCAAATGACATTGATAACGATGATGATAATGATGGTATTCCTGATGATTTGGATGACTCTCCATTTGACCACGACAATGACGGTATCAACGATGCAGAAGATGACGATGATGATGGTGATGGTCTTGATGATGATGTAGAGGTAAATGATGCAGACCCTAACACGAACATCTATGACCATGACAATGATGGAATTCAAGACAGGTTTGATTTAGACATTGATAACGATGGTATTGATAACAGGAATGATTTTTATGAAAATGGCTCTTCCGCCGCAAGGGACCACGACAATGATGGTCTAAACGACTCGGTTGATGATGACGATGATAATGATAACATTCTTGATGTTGATGAAATTGATGGTGCATTTGGAAACTACAGATATGACCACGATAACGATGGAATTTGGGACATGACTGATTTGGATGATGACAACGATGGTCTAAGCGATTGGTGGGAGAACAACGATGGAAACGAAGAAACAGGTCAATTTGACCATGACAACGATTCTATTCCCGACCATGAAGACGCAGACGATGACAACGATGGAATCATTGATATTTTGGAACTATGAAGGTCAATTGGATAGCAATATTTGATTTCCTTTGGGAAGTCTTATTGTTTCCTTATTCGCTTCTTTTCAAAAGGTCTTGAAGTTTGATTGAAATCTTAAGTCAATAGTATTAATTACCCTTACTCCTTTGGGATTAAGGATTTTCTAATATAAAGTTTTATATATCAGCATCTTTAAATTTAATTTATGTCTTATGAGATGCAACCGTGTAGTTCTACAAGTGGTGGAACTGCCTACACTCAAAAGAACTGCATTGTAAACACAGCCACAGGAGTTTCTGAAGAAATTATTTCTATGCAATCTGGTGGGGCATATGGTCCTATCTATTACACAAAATCTCAAGCAGGTGTTGGAGCAGGGACTGCATTTACACAAAGAGGATTCACAAGAAATGCAAATGGAGACCTTTATCCCATTTCTGGCTCAGGAGGAATGCCAAGGCAAATTAACAACCCTAATCCTTATTATGGAACTCCTGTAACAAGTGCAGACCCTCAAGATTTTGAATATCTTTCCAATGTGGCTCCCGGTTCTGGAGCATTTAAAAAGATGACGACTTATGTTGGAGGATGGTGGATGAATATTTTTGGATTAAATAAAGAGCCAACGCCTAAAATAAATGCAGAAGAGGTAATGATGTCCGATTCAAAAGAAGCAGAAATAAATCCAAGAATTGGTTTGCTTACAGGCGTTGTTGCTACTATCATAGGCTTAGAATACTTAAGGAGGAGATAAAATCGCTTTTGATTCATTCCTGAATTGGGGCTTCAAACCCGTAAACAGAGATACTGAAGGTTGGATTTATGAGGCAGAAATTCAAATTCAAGATGAATGGAATTGGGCTAAATATGATTATTCCAACTCTAAAGAATTCTATCTTCAATGGAAAAATGCATTTGACCAATTTGTATTCCAGTTAATGGGTTCATTAGCAGGTCCAGTATTTAGAGAAGTGTATAATGAGGATGCCCACGATAGTAAATCAGTAAATCTACAACTTGAAGGGCTGGGCGGAGTTTATGGATACTTAGAATCTTTTCCCTCTATTTATTATCTTATAGGGGAAAAATGCATTCCTTTAGATATATTTCCCGAAGTAGAGGTTAATCTTGGAGATGGGGTAAGGGTCTTTTACGATAAAACTATTCTTAATAAGATTCAATGGAATAATTTTGAAGAATTTGAAAAGGTTTATGGCACAGATGAAGTAGAAGACTATTTAGAAATGGTTATAAATGAAACTTGGGAGAATGAGAAATGGGAACTTATGACGGAATTCTTCCCTAAGTTAGTGGAAAAAAATCCTGATTGGGGATATCTTTATGCTGAATACGAATACGAAGCCCCCCCTCAAAATAAATATCAATTCCAAATTAGCAAATGGAACGGTCCTAAGTGGGAAGATAAGGAGGAGTGAATATGGAAGAAGGTTTAAGTTTTATGAATTGGGGCTTTGCACCTTCTAAAAACGCATCGGGATGGATTTTGCATTGGTCTTCAAGTTATTGGTATTCTGATATGGGGCCCGGAGATGTGTATAATTATCCCGGATTCAGTTGTTCATTAGAAAAGCCTTTTAAAGATTTGGCGTTTGAAATTTTATGGGATAAATTAAACTATTATTTGTATGAAATGGACAATGTAGATTATATAGTTATAGATAGAGGTGGATTAGAATTAGGCTGGGGAGATTATTCTTTAAACATCATGGGAGATTCTGTTAGATTTCCAACCGATTTGGAATTTTGGTTTCCCATTTTAATTGCTGAAGATATTCCAGAAGAAGATTATAGAGAAACTATTGAACCTATTATGGAAGATGACGGTTGGCTTCAAGAGGGTATAAGAAAATTAATTGAACAAACAGTAGGAGAAATTACTAATGCTGAAATCGTTCAAAAGGTAGAAAATAAAGAATTGAATCCTATGCTTACACATTTTTCTATGGGTGATTATGATAATGTTACAATAGATGCTATTCATTTACAAAAACTAAGGAGTTGAAATAATGGAAGATAATTTAAGTTTTATGAATTGGGGCTTTGCACCTTCTAAATATGCTTCAGGTTGGGTCTTATGTGAAACAGGCTATTTTTGGTGGCAAGATATGAGATGGAGAGATGCCAATGACACTTATATCTCTGGTAGAACTTATAGTATTGATTCTATTACAAAGTTAATAACCAAAATGGTTTTTCATATGATTTGGGAATTTTTATATGAAAAAGATAACGCAGAATATAGACTCATAGAGGATGGGGCTATGCCGTTTGCAGATAATTTATTTCCTATTGAAGTATTAGGTAAAAATATTATACTTCCAAATCTATGGAGTGATTATTTCCCTGCCGAATTACCTAATTGTGAAAATTATTATATATATGATTGTGTAGATGAGGTTCCAGACGATGTTCAACAAATGATAAGAGAAGGTTCAGATTGGTATGAAAGAGTTATAGAGCCTTTCCTTTTAAAGGAATTGGAATGGGTAGAAAGAAGAATTATTGAATTAACAAAAACTCAACCTCCACACCATCCAAGATTAATTGCTACTATTAGTATGACTACAGATTATGAAATAGAAACATCCTCTATTTGGCTTACATCTATTCAGGAGTTATAAAATGAATGATAATTTTATGAATTGGGGATTTCATCCTAATAGAGGTAATCTTAATGAGCCTCCCCATACGGCAAATATTATTAAATGTTGGTATGAGGATTTAGAGGATGGGGTTCAATTTCCAATTTATTATATTTGTCCTTTTAACTTAATTCAGGAATATTCCAAATTACCCAAATATTATACTGAACTATATGATTTTGGAGGGTTCGTTGTTGGATGCATAGCAATGGAGTGGGGTTGGCATTGGGACGATGTAGATATAAATCCCAATTATAAATTTTCTTATCATAAATTTGAAATAATGAATTGTGAACCAATAAACGAAAACCTATTTAATTTCTTGAATAATAAAATTCAAATCCATAATATAGGATATAATGTCCAAAAAACCATCTCTTCAATCAATGAAACATTTGAAAATATTTAAGGATACTCCTCAATCCTAATTCCACACATTATTTCGTGCTTGATTGCTTTGCCATCGGTGGTGCTTGATGGAATTAACAATTTTCTTGTTTCCATTTATCGTCAAAACCAAACAAATAGGTGTTAATTTCAATCAATAAATTTCTAATTTTTTCCTGTTTCCTGTAAAGATTCTGTTTTTCAATCCAGATTACTTTACCAGCCTTCATGGAATTATCCAGCCAACAAACTGCTACCGTTTTAGAATCAGACTTTTGAATATCATAAGCCAACAATAATTCTGCTTTTGAATCGTAATTTACATGATACATAATTTCATTTTCATCCAATATCAAAAGAGCGTGATTAGTGGTAGGTTTCCAATACATAATTACCATAAATCGGTTCTACTATGTAAATCTTTATATATATAAACCAATCTACATTACTCATGGTTGTTTACGACCAGACATTTGTTTTTAGTGATTTTGATGGAACCCCCTGCAAAATTAACATTCCTTACGGGGTATATGTTTTTAGTATTGAGATAGAAAATCATCCTTCTTATTGGGGTCATGTTTTTGATATTGAAATCAACAAAAAAGGAATTACTCCCGTTATGGAAAATTTAAATTCTGGAAGCATCCACATTTCTTTTGCTAATTGGATTTCAACAGGAGATGATTTTGAATTTACGATTTTGCCTAACGACCTCATGCCAAAACTTTCAGAGCATTGGATGTTTACAGGAGAATCAATTGAAGTAAGAGTTCAAGGTTATTATGTAGTTCCTAATGTAAAAGCAGACGATAACTGGGATTTTGAGTCATTTAGTGAAGAATGGGCTTAAACAGAACCCTTAAGTAAGTGGACTTAAATTTCCACCTATGGCTAAGATGATTCTTTATACAGGTAAAGGAGGTGTAGGAAAATCTACAACTTCTGCCGCTACTGCTTTTCATTACGCTGATAAAGGTTATAAAACCCTATTGGTTTCAAGCGACCCTGCACACTCTACGGAAGATGTGGTTGGAGTTCCCATTGGTCCTAAGCCGACCCCTATTAGAACTAATCTTTGGGGTATGAACATCACAGGAGATATTAAGGCAAAGGAATTTCAAACGAATCTTTCAGGATTGATGGACACCACCGTTTTAAAATGGTTCCCCGGATTTGATGCAGAAATCCTTACAGACTTTGCATCTTTTCCCGGAATGGAAGAAGTTTTCGCATTAGAAGAAATTGTTAATTTAGTTCAATCGGTTGATTACGACCTTGTTGTTTTTGATACTGCACCTACTGGACACACTTTAAAAGCATTAACTGCACCTGATACTTTTAACAAATTCATTTTAAGAATTCTTAGAATGAAAGCAAGAGTAGAAGGCATTAAATCTATTTTCATTAAGAAAACCGATACCGATGCATTGGTAAAGGCTTTAGAAGAAATGACGAAAAAAATTGAAAACTTTAAAACTTTGCTAAGAGATACTGAATTCGTCAACATTAATTTAGTTTCCATTCCTACTGAAGCAGGATATCAAGAGTGTGTTAAAACGGCATCTTTCTTGAAATCACAAGGTTTTGAGATTCACAACATAGTAGTTAATAATTTAATTCCTTCATTTACTGAAGAAACATGGGAATCAGCCTCAACCAACAAAGCAGTAGCCCTTGTTAAAAGTGAATTAATGAATCAGCAACCTTATTTAGCCAAATACCAACACCTAACGATTGCAGAAGGTATCAAGTTAATTGGAGTATCCAAATTGCCTTTTGAACCGAGAGGGGAGAGGCTATTAGAGTTTGGAAGGTTCTTGAAGAACTTGAGTTTTGACCCAATTTACTCTGTTGAAACTGAAGTAGAGGGAGAGATTGGAAAAATGAAATTGAGATTTCCCTCCATCAACAAAGTAGAGTTGTTTGACGATTCTTATAAAATCGGACTTTATACCTATCCTTTGAAAATTCCTGAAAGTTTCCAAGGTATGAAAATAAAGAAAAGGAAAACAAGTTCTGGGGCAACCTACACTTTTAAATAGTCTTTTGCTGAGGATATTCACCAAAGAATCATCAATTAATTTTATATAGGTGTCTTTCAAAGATTATTCTATGTCAATTGAGAATTGGGCTAAAAATAATCAATACATTATGGCTATGATTAGAACATTCTCTTCTTTCATGGCTATGATATTTTCATTCTTAGTGTTCTTAAAGGTATTTGAGGTGGCATGATGGAAGAGATATGTGGTCTAACTTTTGATTGGGATGATGTTTCTTTAACTGATGATAAAGTTCAAGCCGAATTAGAATGGCTTTGTATTGAATTTGGAGATGAATGGGTTTGGGTTAGAGAGTCTTCTTCTAAAACAGGACTTCATGTTATGATTGCAGAACTTCAATTAAACCCTCAAACTAAAGAATTTCAATTAATTCCCCTTCCTATGTCTGTAGATAAGCAAATGCAATACAGAGAAAAAACTGAAATTGAATGCAGAGGAAGGTTTTTTTCAGATTTGTTTAGAAAGGAAATGGGATTAAGAACCTCAAGAATTTTTTCTGTTAAAAACGGATTAGATGTTGGAAAGTGGAAAAGATTTAAGTAGGTTGTAAGGAAAGGTGGAATTATGTCTGATAATGTAAGATATTGGGATAGAGTCGGAATGTATGTAACGAGAGAATTTGCTGAAGAGTGGATTGAAAGGGCTACGCCATCTGATGGCAGAACTGGAAGGTATTTAGATGACGATGTTGAAGAATATGTAACTCCTACCATAATTTCAGTTTCTGAAATGAGAAGAGAAATTGATGAATTGTTTTCTAAGCCTTTTGAACAAGTAAAACTTCCTCCAGAAACTCAAGCCATCCTCGCAGTTGCAGAGATGGAAGGAAATAGAATTTCCAGAATTAAAGAGTTAAAGGCTGAGGGATATACGCTTCAAGAAGCAAAGGAAAGGGTTGACCAAGAAATTAGTGATGCAGTAGCAGAAATCTTAGGTGTTGATGTGGAGGATTATGTAGAAAGGGAAACCCAAAGAGTTTCTCAACTACAAAAGGGAGCCGAACACGATGGAGGTTCGGCTAATGACGGAGAAGAATAGAAAAAAAACTCTTCCTCTAACTGAAACATTAGTATTTGACATTGTTGAGTTCTTGCTTGATAATGGAGGATATGGTTTTTCTAATGAGATTTCTTATTATATTGTAGATAATAAGCCAAGAAGATACACTTCCAGAGAAGTCGTAGGTATTCTTAGGAATAGACCTATGTTTAAACACGCCAATACCAATGAAAGAAAGGGTGGAATTAAGTGGAGGCTTGATTTATTGGCTTTAAATAAATACATTATTCAAAAAGGTTATCAAGACAGATATGAAAAAATGGAATTAGAAGAAAAGGTGGTAGGTCTTAAAGAATATTACTTAGAAACCACTTTAAATCATCTTAATCAAATGGCTGATAAGGGATTAGATGAAACTTATCAAGAAATTGCATCTCTGTGGTGTTGAGCGAATGCTTTATATAGTTAAAAGTTAAACAGAGATTATGGAGTTTTTCATTAGAAGGTATACTAAAGGTATGAAAGGCTCTGGCACAGAAGATGTTTGGGTTTCATCAGAAATGCCTTCAACTCCTCAATTTCACCAAATTGCAAAATCTATGGGTGATGGCAAATACAACCTTTGTTTAAGGGGAAAGGGGATTAGAGGCTTTAGGAAACTTGATGAAATCAAGATTGAAGAAATCGTTCCTTTTGATGCTGAGTTTATTAATGTAAAGCAAAAGGTTGATTTGTCTGCTCTTTCAAGTGAAGAAATTCTTGATGTAATGGGTAGCATGATTTCAAAGGCTCCTAATACTCCTGAAGGGCATAAGGCATTTATGAGTGATTTAAAAACATTTCATTCAGAATTAAGTTCCAGAAGAAGTTATTCTGCTGATGAACCTTTGGTTAGTGCAGGATTCCCTATTGGTTCTTCTATTAGTTCTTTTGCATTAGGTGCATTGACGGGTGGAGTAGTTATTTGGCTTATTCAAAAGAAATCCATGGATGAATTAAAGGCTCAGATTTCATCTCTTGAAACTTCTGTAAAAGAGGCAGAAGAAGCAATTCAGCAAGTTAAAAAGAAAGCAGACAATCTTGAAAATAGGCCTATGAGTGTAGACCAAGCATTTATGAATTCTTTTAACAATCTTAATGGTTGGAGACAATAAATGCAGAAGGTTTAAGTAGGTTTTCTGTGATTTTTAGAATATGGGCAGATTTGATGATATCATTGAGAGGAACACCAGAAGGTATTCTGAAGACGGTGAAGAAGAAACATCTCCTCAAGGACCACCTATTAATCTTATGGAATTGCTTGAAGCAGAAGATAGTCCTTTTGGCTCATTGTTAGAAAATGTTAATCCAGAAATGAAGAGTAAGATTTTAGTTCCTTTAATGGGTTTGCTTGATAAATATGGATTAGGAGATTCCTTAGGAAAATCTCAAACTGCAACAAGTGCCGTAAGCCTTATTTCGGTGTTAGGAGATATTGCCCCTGTTGTTAAAGGAATTTCAGAATTCGTAACGGGTCAAAAAAATTCATTGGCTGATGAAGACAAGCAATTCTTACAAGATATCATGGCGGCAGATAATTCCTCAGAGTTTAGTGATTTGTTTACTGATATTGGAGAATCTGAAACTTCTGCCCCTGTAAATACAACTTCAAATACTATTAATCACCCCTTGTTGGGTGAAATTCCTCAAGTAAATCCTCATGAGGGCCCTGTTGATTGGATGTCGGTTTTAGACCCTGATGGAAAATTCGGTAGTGAGGAGAGACAAAGAAAAGAGCAAGTTGATGCTTATGCAGAATTGATTCCTAAGGCTATTTTTGATGATGCTCCTAAAATTAAGATGCCTTCTTTAGAAGACCTTGCCGCAGAAGCAGGACTTTCAATGAATGAACTTCAAGCGGAAGATTCTAACATTAGACCAGACGAAGATAAGGTTGAAGATGCTATTCTTGATGTATCCTCGGACTTCTTTGATACTTCTATTATGGAATCTATCGTAGATTCGGAATCTGTAGATGAGGTTTTCTATCTTAGTGATGATGAAGTTGCCGAATTAGAAGCACAGGGATATTCTTTTGATGAAATAGACGAAGATGAAGAAGAGTGGGAAGATGAAGAAGAAGACGATTCGGAGGATTGAAGATGTCTTCAACCACGAATCCTATTTGGAATAGATACATCAATATGAAATTAGAAGAATGGTTGACTTGGATTGCAAATCATTCATTAGAGGCTCATATGTCTTTGCTTAAAAAATTTATTTTAGCGAATCCTTATTATATTCCAGATTTTGAAAAGGGCATTGATTTGGATGATTTCTTCATTAGGATGATTTATGATGAAACCTATCTTTCAAGTCTTTCCGATAAAGGATTAACGGTGTGGTATTATTCTGATTTTCATGATTTTTTACAATCTTTAATGCCTTACACTATTAGAAATAAAGATTTAAGAAAGATTTATGATTTTCTTATTAAATATATTTGGTGGTTTGATAGGCAATATTCAGTAGTGAGGAAGCATCTTTCTGCAAAGTTTGAGGCTGAAGGCAGAAGTTTTAAGTAGCGAAACGATGATGATATAAATATGGTTAATAAATCTTGGGGTCTTCAAAAGGAAGATTTAGCCCTTGATGATGTTTTCAAATTGGATGGTGCAAACCACCAACATGGCTTTCAAGAAAATGAAGCCATTATCATTGGTCAAAACTTTGGTTTTCCTTTAGATATGGCTTATGAAAAGATTTTCATTGGTGGTAAAACGGGTTCTGGTAAATCTTATGCCGCTGGTGTTTTGATGGAGGAGATGAGTAGACATGGTATTCAATTCGTTTGTTTTGATGCTCTTGATGCTCATAGCGGTTTGAAATCTCTCCCTAATGTTGAATGTATTGAGCCAAAACAAGATGAAACAGTAAATTTGGTTAAATTGGTCTATAATCTAAAGCATAGCAATAATTCATTAGTTGTTAATCTTATTAATTTGAGGTTGGATACGCAACAAAGATTGATTGGAGATTATTGTGAAACTCTTCTTGCCGAAGATTTTGAAGGTAAGCCAATTATGACTTTCCTTGAAGAATGTCAAGATTTCGTTCCTCAAATGGGTAAGCCATATTCATTCGCCCCGATTGTTAGGCTAACGAAACTTGGGAGAGGTAAGGGATTAGGGGCTACTCTAATTTCTCAGAGACCTGCGGCTATTCACAAAGAGGCTTTATCACAAGTTTCAACTTATATGGTTCACAATGTTATTAACACAAAAGACCTTGAGGCTTTGAAAAATCAACTTTCATTCGGAACTGATAAAGAAACCATTAAGAAAATTCTCTCAGGTATTTCTTATGCAGGTCCCGGTGAAATGGTTTGTTTCTCTCCTAAATACTTTAAAGATGTAGGTTATATTAAGGTAGGAAAGGTTGATAGGCCGAGAAGAACAGAACACGGTGGAAAAAACATTGAAGTTACATCACAACTTAGTTCAGAGACTTCGGTTAGTCCTATGATGCCTTCTCAGCCTCAAATGCCTAATGCTGGAAATTCTCATTCATTTTCAGAAATTACTGTAAATCCAATGCATTCTTTTGATGAGCATCAATCAAGGATTCAATCTTTACAACCTATGGGGGCTGAAGATAATTTGATGGAATTAGATTCAGATTATGATATGGAATGGGAGCCAGACTATCCTGAAATAGAAGATATAGAGGCAGAAGATGAAGAAGAAGGTTTTGAAGGAATTCCTTCTCCTATCAAAGCAGTTGCCGCAATTAGTTTATTCTCTACAGGGATTTATATGATTACCAGAGGGCTTGCAAGAAATAATAAACAATCATAATCTTTAAATAGTAAAAGGTATATCTTATAATTATGAAGCAAATTGGAAATACTGTTTTGCCAAATCAACCTCCAAGACCGAACTTGATGAAATTCCCAAGTTTGAACCTTGCTACAGAGACTTTACCTGCACACAATGCTTCGCTACAGTCTATGATGCAAGGAACAGGTCCAAGACCGAGTGCAGACTTTATGCCAAAGATTCCTGTTGTTAAGGTTCCTCAATCTAAGATGGGTGCAGAAAACTTCATGCCAGCCCTAAGGACTAACCATTCAGTTCACGAAACTTTTGGTGGAAGTCCAAGATGGGAAGCAGAACAAATGAAATACAGACCTACCAACCCAAGAAACTTTGGTGCGGCTCCATCTGTGAATGTTAATTTTGCTCCAAAGCAAATTCCAATTAGAGAAACTCCTATTCTTCCTAAGGCTAACCTTCCTAATATGCCTAACTTTAACGGCGTAGTTAAGAGAGCAGAGCCTGTTTTCCTTGAGGCAAGGCCTGTCCTCCCTCCAGTTAGGGCAAAGGATTTGGGTGGTTTGACTTCATCAACTTCTAAGTTTGGAGGAATCGGAACCAGCCCCGGCAGGGCTTTTGGGTCAGAAGCATTTTTGATTCATAAGTTCTAAGGTGATTAAATGCCAAGGCTAAAACAAATTAAAAGAAAGCCAAGAGCCTCTCCTTCATTAAGTGCTACTTCTGTAGCCGTAGGAACTAAAAAGAAAGGAGGAGATGGAAGAATGTGGGTTTGTTCCACATATACCAGAGAAGGTAAAACTATTAAAAAATGGACTCCTGTAGCGGGGGCTTTTACTACTGCTAAGAAGAAGACTCCTACTAAGAAGAAGGCTACTAAGAAGAAGGCCTCTGCTAAGAAGAAGGCCCCTGCTAAGAAAAAGTCTCCTGCTAAGAAAAAGACTACTAAGAAGAAAACTCCTGCTAAGAAAAAGACTACTAAGAAGAAAACTCCTGCTAAGAAAAAGACTACTAAGAAGAAAACTCCTGCTAAGAAAAAGACTACTAAGAAGAAAACTCCTGCTAAGAAAAAGACTACTAATAAGAAAACTCCTGCTAAGAAAAAGACTGCTAAGAAGAAAACTCCTGCTAAGAAAAAGACTACTAAGAAGAAAACTCCTGCTAAGAAAAAGACTACTAAGAAAAAGTCTCCTGCTAAAAAGAAAACCAATGCTAAAAAAACCAAGCCAAAGGTTAAAAGAGGTTATGTTGTAATTCCTATTAAAACTTCTAAAGGAGTTATTTACAGAACTGTTAAAAAATCAAGCCTTAAGAAAAAAAAGTAATTTTTAAATAGTCGTAAGAATTATCTGTATATATGATTGACAAGAAATACAAATCTAAAGAAGAGTTGGAAATTGAATCCACTTGTGAATCTGGGTTTGAAGCATATCTTGCTCAAAGACATTCTGAATTTGTTAAACATGGTTTTGAATCTGCCATTTTTGGAGGATTAATTGGTATTGCCTTAACTGCAGGATTTTCTAAAATTGACCCTTCAGAATCTTTAAAATTAAGTCATGCGTGGATTCCCGCATCTATTGCAATCCTATCTTCTTTGATTGTTACTGCTAAAGATTATCACAGATATGATGAAGAACACAAAAAGGATTTTGACACCGTTTGTAATTCTATTTAAAAATCGTAATCTTTAAGTATCAAAAACTTAAAAGAAATCCTATGTCAAAGAGAAAGTCTTTCACAGAAGCGGCAAGACAACCCGGATATTCCGCAAAGGGCGATAAACTTTATTACAAAGGAGACCTTGTTGGAAAGAGGGGTAGAGGAAATTCAGTAACCACGAAAGGTGTGAATACCGGAAGAGGTTGGTTCATGGAAAGAGGATACGGAACTGCTAAGAAGCCTGTCCCAGATACAGAACTTACCAGAAAACTTGGAATTGCAAACGCTGGAAGGAAGGGTAAGAGAATGCTCGTTCCTGCCGCTGGAGATGTCGGCTTCGGTGTAAACAAAGATGAATCTTGGGAAATGAGGGATAAGTCAAGCAAGGGCAAGTCTATTAGAGAAGCCGAGTTTGAGGCTCCACTTTCCTTTGCACAAGCCGCTAAGAAACCGGGATATTCTGCTAAAGATGGCAAACTCTATTATAAAGGAGACCTTGTAGGTAGAAGAGGTAGAGGAGGTTCACTAACCAGAAAGGGAGTAAATACTGGCAGAGGTTGGTTCATGGAAAGAGGATATGGAACTGCTAAGAAGCCAGTCCCAGATACAGAACTAACCAGAGAACTTGGAATTGCAAACGCTGGAAAGAGAGGTAAGAGAATGCTTGTTCCTGCCGCTGGAGATGTTGGATTCGGTGTAAACAAGGATGAGTCTTGGGAAATGAGGGGCAGGTCTAAGAGAGGTAGAAGAATTAGAGAAGCAGAAGAAGAAATGCTTGGGTCTATTGGCGAAGGTAATGACTTCGGACAAATGGGTGCTGAAGATTGGAATGCTGAACAAATTCACGCTTTCAACGCCGCTACCAAATTCTCAGATGCCGCTAAGAAGCCCGGTTACTCCGCTAAGGGCGGTAAACTTTACCACAAGGGCGACCATGTTGGTAACAGAGATTCCAAGGGAAACCTTACCAGAAAGGGTGTCAACACAGGAAGGGCTTGGTTTATGGAAAGAGGCTACGGAACTGCCGCAAAGCCTGTCCCAGATACTGAACTTACCAGAAAAATTGGAATTGCTAATGCTGGTAGAGAAGGTGCAAGCAGAATGCTTGTCCCAGATGAAGGTGAATTCGGATTCGGTGTAAACGCTGGTCAACCTTGGGAAACCAGAAGGCTTGAAAGAAGAGACAGAAGGTCAAGAATGGCAAGAAGAATCAGAGAAAAACCAAGAGTTAGTATCTTGAGAGGTCTAATGGGTAAGCCTGAAAAGATTATCTCAGGTGAAATGGATACAGTAGTATCAATGAGAGACCCTAAGGCAGATTACTCTTCAAGGAAAACTGATATGGCTGGACTAACCAGAAGAACTGCATTTGGCTTCGGTGCTGAAAGTCATTCCTGTCCAAATTGCGGCTTTAATGCTGAAGACCTTTATTGAACCTTCACGAATAGGGGAGATTAGGGGTTCGGTGTATCCATATGGCAAGAAAATGTGGAATCTGCAAAAGAGCAGGGCATAATGCAAGAACTTGTCCAAGAAAGGATGATGTTCCTAATGTTGTAGGAAATAGAGATATTATTAAGTCTTTGCCTGTTGGAACTAAATATCCTAATTATTTTTATCAAAATGCTCCCAGATGGGTTGCGGCTTTAGAAAGGGCTGGATTAAATATTACTCCTGAAGGAACAGGTGCTAATGCTAAGTTTTGTGGTAATTGTAGGCATCTTGTTAAAGGAAGAATGGAAGCCGCTGGAGAGCCTTATTGTTCAAGGAATGAAGCCGCCGTAAGAGGGGATTGGGTTTGCCAATTATGGGCTTCGGGAAATATCAATAAAATTAATGCACAAAAACTCGGACAAGATGTTTAAGAGTAATCTTTAAATAGCGGAACTTCATTTATAAAACTATGTGTGGAACTTGCGGTTGCAGGGATGCAGAATCTTTTGAGGCTCCCTTCTTTGAAATGGATGGTTTTTGTCTTTCTTGTGGTGGTGATGAGGTAGCATATGATTCTAATATTTGTAAAGAATGTCAAATTAAATTGGGCATTAAAAAATTAGGAGAATTTAGGGCTGAAACCTTTGCCGTTGATGTCATCCCCCAATTCAATGAAGACGGAACAATAAAAAATGACGAATTTATGTGCGGAGAATGTAAAACGGTATATGATGATTCTTCCGATGCGACAATTTGTTGTAAATGCCCCTATTGTGATGAAGCCATACATGAAGGAGAATGTATTAAAAATGCTGAAACCTTTGAAGCCCCGACAGAATTTAGCACTCAATATTTAGAACAAAAAGCCGCCAATTTGTATAAGAAAAAGACAGGGAAAAGACCTCATGCCTCTAATATCAAATCTTTTCTTGAATATTTAAGTGCCTTGAATGATAAGGATTACAATGAATTAAGGATGATGTATAAAAAATTGGGAGAGAGTAATTTGAGTAATGCTAAATCATATCATAAAATGTATTTAGGAATGGAAAAGAGGGAGGCAGAATCTTTTGAGGCCCAATCAAGAAAAACAGGAGAGATTTGCGGGAATAAGGGGTGCAAAGGAAACCTTTTGGAAACAGAATACGGAGGAAGCCTTTCAAAACTTCATTGTGATAAATGCAACTATTCCGAGGTTATGGAGTGGGAGGCAGAATCCTTTGAGGCTCAAAGAAAACTTACTGATGTAGATAGAGATGGAAAACCATATACAGGTCAAATCTATCCAGACCATCCTAACTTAGACCCTGTTAAGGCTGATAGAAACAATGATGGTTATATGTCGTCTTGGGAGAGAGCATTGGGTAATCAAGTTGCAATGGGTATGGAAAGAGGAGGATATTCTGCAGAATTTTTTGAGTCTGAATCAACTGGCTCAAGATTCCCTTGGAAAACTCTTATTGCTGTTGCAGTAGGTGTATTCGCAGTTTCCAGAATTAAGAATGTTGAATTCAAGGCAGAAAGAGGATGCGGATGTGGATGCTCTGGTGGAGGAGGCTGTGGAGATAAGAAATCTGCTGAAGGCTATCCTGAAGTATACGACCCTGTAGCCGATTTCCTTCCAAGATACAGATATCCTGCCGACTCGGTTTGGAGTAATGATTACAATCCTGCCGACCCTTACAGACCTCTTGATTATCAAACCGTTCACACCGATTCCAACACCAAGGCAAAAAGGATGTGAAATTAATGGGAGAATGCTACATTTGTGGTGAAGAAACCGATAAAGGCAAAAAGAATTTTGCTTTAGGTGAGTGGATTTATCTTTGTAGCAGGGCTTGTGATGATGAATATGACCCTTATAGAGCAGAATCTTTTGATGCTGAAGGAGATTCGGAGGCTTATGTAGTGTGGAAGTTAAAAGGAAAATTGCCCGACAGGGATTGGGAAGTTATTGAAGTTTTTAATGATAGAGAGGATGCGGTAAATGCTTCTAAAAATTACAGTTATGGAGTCTTTGAAGAATTGATTGGAATGGAAGAAGATGATGAAAGAGGGGCTGAAGGATTTAGAGATGCAGAATCCTTTGATGCTGATTGGGACAATGCTCCCTACGGCTCTTGGGATGAGGCTTGGTCTGATGAGATATCATTCCCGATGGTTGAAAAACCAGAAAGGCTATGGTTGAAGAATCTTTCAGTTATTGCAGTTTTTGCAGGTGCTATTTGGGTTGGTAAGCAAACGAGGAAGTGATTCCTTGAAAAAAATGAAATTTAAACCTATTGCTTCTTATAAGCCCGGTTGTAAAGAATGCCTTAAAATCGCATCACAAAAAGGGCAACCTTTTAGAAGGACTGAAATAGGAGATAGAAATTCTTGGTATGATAATGGAGCCTATAAAGAAGAAATCAATCACCTAATTAGCCACCCTCAATTGAATCCTACCGTTTTTGGAGTTCTTGTAAATTCATTTAGTTATCTTGTTTACGACTATTACAATAATGGAAATGCTAATTTAGTTTCAGTAGAGCCTGTGCAAGAAGAATGCGGTTCTTGTTTAGGAGATGGAGACCAAGAATGTTGGTCTTGTAATGGAGAAGGTGAAGATTGGGAAGGAGATGAATGTGATGAATGTAATGGTTCTGGAAGGGTAGATTGTGAGCCTTGTTATGGAATGGGAACACAAGACGGAGGGTATGAAGTAACAGGGATTGATTTTTACAGATATGAAAAATATATTCAACCAATTTACGATTTAACCAATAGGTTTTCTGCAGGTAGGAGGATTAGAGATGCTATGGATAGATTAGAAGTGGCTTTAGAAAAAGGCGTTTTAAATACGGGACACAATAGAGAAAGAAAACCTCTATTCTCTCCTCAAAAAGATAAATTATATACTGATTTAGGAGATGCGATAGGATTTTACATTATTAACGAACCGAATGCTTTAACAATCAAAAATAATTTCCTTAATTATATGGCAGAAGAATTTAGTGCAGAATCTTTTGACGCAGAAGACAAGAGAACTTTGAAAAAGGATTCTTGTTGTTGCGGTGCTACAAAATCGGTTCCTTGCGAATGTATGTATTTAGGAAATCAATGTAGTGCCAAAAAACCTATGTGTCAATGTTATAAATTACTTTCTGTCCAAACTGATGGCAAAAAGGCTGAAGAATCCTTTGAAGCAAATTGGTATTCAGTAAATTGCCTTAAATGTGAAAAGCCCGGATTTTCTGATGAAATGGCAGAGGTTGTAGGAGGATATCTTTGCACCAGATGTTCTAATCCTCATATTGATTTTTCAAAATATGATTATGGTGCAGAAACTTTCTATGAAGTTATGGGAATTAAGCCGATGGCTAAGGGAGGTAAAAGGTGGGTCATTGAGAATGAGTTAGGAATTCCTATCGGAGATTTTGATTCTATTACAGAAGGTAAAAAAGCGGCGATTGAGGATTATGCCAAAAAATCTAAAAAGACTGAAGGCATGATGTTTTGGCCTCCTGCATTTTTTGGAAAAGGAAGCCATAGGAAATCCAACAAGGGGTATACCCTCCACAGAAATGCGGCAGAAGGTATTTTATCTCCTGTTTCTTCAAAAGGCATTTTAGCAATTGCATTAATTTCAGGATTTCTTTATGGTAGGAGGCAATAGAATGTCAGGTGTTATGTATACTCCATCTATGCCAATGATTGCTTTTGGAAGCACCAACCTCAATTTTGGAAATGAAACTCAAACCTCCAATAATGTCTTAGTAAGTAGTCATTTTCCCGTTTACGAAACGGCTATTTTTACCTCAGGAATCTTTTTAGGAATTTTGATTACTCTTTCAATGATAACTATTTTCAAAAGAGGTTAAATCGTAATCTTTAAGTATCGGTAAGTTAAGAGGGATAGCATGGTAAGTGGAAGAACTGTTCTATTAACTGGTGCATTGGCTTTAGTGGCTTATCATTTTAGAGGTTCATTAGGCTTTGAAGCCGAACAGGAATCTTCCAATGGTTTTCAAACTATTGTAGATAGAATTAAAGCGAAATTCAGCCCTTCTCAATTAGAAGAAGTGGACAGGCAAAGAACAGGTATGACTGTAGACTTAGTTCCAGTTCAATACGACCCTTCTTCCTCTTATGCAGGACACCTTGCATTTGACAAGACTACTACCTATGTAAACGATAGTCCTTACGGTGGTGGAGTTTCAGATGTTATGATTGGTGTTGAAAACCCCTATAATTATAATCTTTCTGCTGAAGATTTTACTACTTTTAATGCAATGGCTCCGGGTCAAGAATTGATTCCTTCTCCCATTGCTCAATTAAAGCCCTCTATTCCTACATCAAAGGATGATTGTTGCAGACCTACTCAAACTTATGGTCTTGATTTATCACAACCTTTTATGACTCCTGCAGGAGACGGTTCAAGAATTGGACTTAGTTCTCCTAATGGTAAGACTTATTCAGGAACCTTAGACCCAGATGCTAATGATTCCTATACAGATGGTTCTAAAACCTTAAGTCTTGCCCAATGGAGAAGCGAAGGCATGGTTGATGTAGTAAATGATTTCACAGTAATGTTTAGACCATATGTAGGAACTGAAAAAATGTTAAGGAGAGTTTGAAATGGCAAGAGAAGAAGTAGATGCAGTATATATTGGAAGTAATGATTTTTGGGGTTTTGACTCCGATACTTTCAACGAAGAAACCAATTTCTATGGCAGGGCTTGGGTTGTTCCCGCAAGCAAGGCTACGCCGAAGATGGTTGAAGATGAAAACCTGTCAAGGTGTCAAATGTATTACGAAATTGGTAAGACAGATACGCACCTTTTCACTCCAACTCAAATCGTGTTTGATGATGAACAAGATGTAGTCATGATTAGAGGAAACCAAGGTAGAATCGGACAACCAGAAGTAACCGATGTAAAGACCAGAGTTTTCAGAGTTGGTCAAGACGCTCAAAGATATAAGAACCTTACTTCAGGGCCTAAGTCTGCAGATGGTGGAAGATTTACTGTTAATTTCATTATCCCAGATAACTCTGATGAAAAGACCAAAATTAAGGCTTTTATTGAAGACTTAGACAAGGAAGAATCTGCTGAAGAAGCAACTGTTGCAGATGCAGAAGAAGAACTTGCATTCGGAGATGTTGGAGAAGGCAACAACTTTGGTCAAATGAGGGCTGAAGAAGAACTTGCATTCGGAGATGTTGGAGAAGGCAACAACTTCGGTCAAATGAGGGCTGAAGAAGAAATGGAAGAAGAATATATGGAAATGGATGCTGAAGAATACGATGCAGAAAACCTTTCCAGAATCAACCCTACTGTTGTAGAGGGTGCAGAAGATATTCACGGAGCAGAAGACATGATGGGATTACCCGCCGCAGATGACGGTCATGTAATTGGTCAAGATTATGAGGGTCTTGTTGTCGGTCAAGCCGCCGAAGAAGAAGACTTTGGTATGGTTGGCGAAGGAAACAATTTTGGACAAATGAGGGCTGAAGAAGATGCTTATGATTACACGCCAGAAGATTTCTCCCCCTATGAAGACCCTATGGATTACAGTCCTTACGAATCTGAAGATATCGTAGATTACTTCCAAGACCTACCTGTTGTTAGGGACTTTAGGCTTGGTGGTTGGACTGCATCTGCTATTGTTGTAGGTGTTGCGGCACTATCTGGTGCATGGTTCTCTAAGAGAAGAGGTTAAATAGGTAAACAATAAATCTCTTTTTATGGGATTTACCATTGGAGACTTTATTGACACCACAGAATTTTCATTAGAAGATTCTAACGACCATTATCATGCTTATTATTTAATCCCTGATTGGTTTTCAAAAGAATTACAACCCTTTATTGCTCAAGTTCAAAAAATGGCTTCTCAAAAGAAACCTTTTAAGGCTACTGACTATTTTAAAATTAAAGCAGGATATCCTCATGAAGTAGTCAAAGAACAAAAAGAAAGACTTATTCAAGAAGGATGTTCAAGAGATATGCTTTCTTCTAAACACGATATTACTATTCCTAAATTGGATATTCAAACATTTGTTTTAAATTATGAAAATGTGATTGGATTTACCACTCCTAAAGATAGTCAATTTGTAAGAGATATTACTATTTACGATATTAATTCTCATGATGATTTGGCTTTTGTTTATATTGTGAATAGGAAAGCACAAGTAATTGCAGGATGGTCTGAAAAAAAGGCCAATGGAAAATATCAAATTAGAAAGCCAGATAATTTAATTAAAAACATTAAATATAAAAAGTAATCCAAAGTTTTAAATAGCGGTGCGATTAAAAAAAGATTATGTCTGACGAGAGCAATCATTCTAAATCCTTAGAAGAGTTGATGTATTCTTCTGAAGAATTAGAATCTGAAGAAGTTGAACAGTCTTTATACATGGCTCAAGAAACATCAGAACTTATTGCTGAAAAAAGAGAGGCAGAATCTGAATTTTTAACTGCTTTAAAGGAATTTCATGCAGAGCAAGAAAAGTTATTGCAACAAGCAGATTCTATGTTGCCAGACCAATGCCCGAAGTGCGAATCATACATTCATTCCAAAAAAGATAAAGGTTCAATGGTTAAAAATAGTGAATGTTTCACTTGTTTTACTGCTGAACAAAGCAAAAAGGTAATGGAAGCAGAAGATATGGTTGAAATTCAAAAAATGGATGCTATTTCTACTATGGATTTATCTGATTATGAAGAATGGTTATTTGACGATGAAATTGGAAGGAGAAGCCTTTCAAGAATTTTAGCAAAATTTAAGGCACAAGGACATGATTACAAGCCTTGGCAAATTTCTATTGGAGCCTCTGCATGGAGTAAAGATAATTTTAACAACACCTCATTAGAAGATACCAGATATTTAGTTGAAAGGGCTAAAATTCAAAACATTGTAGATTATATTCCTGAAAGCCCTGATGGAATTGATAAAGTCATTACTACTTTAAAGCAAGCAGAAGGAAGGTTAGAATCTTTAACTCCAAAAGAAAAGAAAGAACTTCCTATTGCTATGCTTGGTGGAATTGCAGGATTATCAGTTCTTGTTCCTTACCTTATGAGGAAAAAGGTAAGGTGATTTAATTGACAAGCACTAATGAAATAGAAATTCCTGAGGATGCAGAAGTCATCTATCACGATGCTTTTTCTAAAAAGTGGCTTACTAAGGAAGAATGGGAACAACAAATGTCTGAGAATCCTTATTATGATACTCTTTACGAGCAAATCATGGGAGATGGAGGAAATTTCTTTTTAATGTTTTTCGTAACTCAACACCCTGAAATTAGAAATCCCGGTTGGGAACATCTTATGGGAGTTTATGGATATTACATTGAAGATACTTATTTGGGAACATGGATTGAAGTTTTAGGAATCACATGGTATGGATATCCTGTAAAGACCATCAATAATATTGATGATTTAACTGAAGAGGCTGAACAATATTTCCCAGAACTTTTGAACCATTTAGAAATATTGCAAGATGGTGCTGACAAAGGTAAATTTTATTATACTTACGCAGGAGATGTTATCAATTATCCTGATATGTTAAATGATGTTAAATATGTTATTACTGAAAGAAAACCTAAATCTAAATCTAAATCTAACAAAATAGGAGGGATGTGATTTGGGAAACCTTTTGCCAACAGATTATCCTGAATTTTATTCTTTTAGAGATGATAAGTGGTATAATGCTGAAGATTTCATGGTTGAATATACTGGAGCATTTAATAGATTTATGGATTGGGAATTTAGTTCTGAAAATGTATTTGTTGTTGTAAGCAGTAAATTAACTTCCGATAAGAAATATTCTTTATTAGGTATTGAAGTTCAAATAATTTATGATAGTGTGGGAAATCCTGAATTTTTAGATATGACTGAGGCATACATAATTGATGAATCCGATAATATTCCTGTTTTTAATCCTAAGGAAAATGCGGCGGCTAAAAGATTACTTTTAGACCAAGGCTTGCAAATGTTTCAATATGGTGAAAGATTATGGATTGGAAAAGCAGATAAAATCTCAGAAATCAAAAAAAGAATTATTAAAATATATGAAGGAAGTGTAAAGGGGATTGAGTTTTAATGTCTGGAGAAATTACTTATGCAAACATTTTGCCTAAAAATATTCCTAAATATTATTATAATAACAAATGGCATACTCAAATTGAATTTCAAAAAGATAAAACGGGCTATGGAGTTTATGAAAAAAAGGTAAGTTTAATTTTTAGTAGCCCTAATTTATATAAAAAAAGTAAAAAGCATCAACTTTTTTGGGTTTCTTTTATGCTTTATAAAAATGTAATGGTTATGTCTGAAATGGTTTATTTAAACAATGAAGCCACTTCAACACACTTTTTACCTGAAGTAAGAAAGATGGTCAAGGACAATGTTGTTGTTAGGGAAGGAGGCTTGCATACCTATTATGTAGGAGAGGTTAAAAATCAAAAGGCCTTGACTGGAAAAGCCATACAAGCAATCAAAAAACCAGAATCTCTTGCAAACTTTTTTACAGGCTATAGGTAAAGGTAAAACAAAATCTTTAAGTATCAAAATAGATAACAATCTATTATGAACTTGGATTTAGCGATTCAAAACACGATTAAAAGAAGCCCTATGGAAAACGCCATGCATGGAGTTGTTTCTAATTTAGGGCAATCTTTTGAATTACACGCTATCCATAACACAGTTAGGTCGGCTGAACAAATCATGGGGCAAAAGGTGGGTGTTGCACACACCAACCCTCTTGCAAAGCCAACGGCGACAAATCAAAAGGTTGCTTGGATTGATGGAGTTCACCATGCAGATACTATGGTTCCCGCACCTATCACGATGAGTAGCAATGATATTCTTAGGAATTCTCCTAAGTCGTATCCTTTTGAGGCTCCTATCGGGACAAACTCCATTCCTCAGGTAAAGGGGCTTGGTCAAATTGATTTGTCTCAAAGGAGGAAATTTTGAATCGTTATCTTTAAGTAGCAGAAAGTAAAAATGGAATAATAGGTGAAACAAATGGAACTGATGGAAGATGTTTATGATACAAGCATGGATGCTCTTGATACTGCAATGGATGCTCAATTCCTTGGCGGTGTAGGTGGTATTATTGCTGGTGCAATGGTTGGAGGATTCTTATCTTCCGTATTAAGTTTTAGTGGAACTGTTGGAAGGTTTGCATCCTCTGGTGCTATCTTCCTTGCAGGTGCAGGACTTTATGGATTCGGTCTATCAGGAAGAGTCGCAGAACCTGCTCTTAGAAGTCTTACTCAAGTAACTGGCGTTGTTGTCGGTGGTATTGGTCTTGGTAGACTTCTTTCAGATATCGGACTTCCTTCTTTCGGCCTTGGTGCTGAAGATGCGATGGGTCTTCCTGATGCAGATGATGGTAGAGTCATCGGTCAAGATTATAGCGGAAGAACTGTTGGTCAAGCGGCTGAAGATGGTGATGCAAATCAAGGATATATGTGGAATTGGAAAAACGCTGAAGAAGGCGTTCCAACTCTTGAAGAATCCAGACCTGAAGATTACAATCCTGCAAAAATGATGGATTCGGCTCCTTCGTGGGCTTCTGGTGCTTCCAGTATTGCGAATCCTTGGGCAGTTGCCGAAAGAAGTGATATCATGGCTCCCTCTTCCCCGATGGGTGGTGTTGACCAATGGTATGGCTCTGCTGAAGAAATGATGTTCTCCCCAAGAAGGGCTACACTTGGCAACATGGTTGCTGGTGCAGAAGGATTAGGGAGTGTAATTGGACAATAAGGTGAAAAAAATGTATGATAGAATGTGTTATTGGTTTTCAGGCAACAAAGGACAATGCGTAGCAGGTTTGCTTAGTGTAGTAGGTGGTCTTCACCTTATTCTAACAGAAGCACAACCTGTTCTCGGCTTCCTTCCATCGTTCTCTATGAGCGTTGGTGGAATGACGGTAGGCGCACAACAACTCGTAGGTCTCGGTCTACTTGTAAGTGGTGCTTGTGTCGTTGGTGCTTGTAGGAATATGAGGTGAATGAAATGGATGTAATGAGAATTGTAATTGCGGCTTCTATGGTCGTAGTCGGTCTTACTACGGTAGGTTATGCAGGTATTGCAGGTTCTTGGGTCAACACAGACCTATTTACCGTTCCTGTTCTAAACCTAAGCATCACTCCTCTTGCTCTAATGGGTCTTGTTCCGCTATCTCTTGGTGCAGGAATGCTCCTTAGTGGTGCTGACCTCCTTAGAGTTAGAGATGATGTTTACGGCCCTGCCCTTGTTTGAGGCTAACGGAAATATTATTAGAATCAATTAACCTTACTCCTTCGGGAGCGAGGATGCCCCTTGCCTTTAGTAGGTGAGGGGTTTTTTAAATTTATAAATCTTTAAATAGTCGTTAAGAGATTATCAATTATGGTCTTTTGGATTCACCCTATTTGGAAAGATATTTTCTTAAGAGTAAGGGAAGAAATGAGTGATGAGATTATTTACTACTATTCATATAATCATGAAAACCCCCATTTAAGTATTCCTCCTTTTGTAAAAAAACTTCCCATTGCTTCTGCAGATATTAGAAGAATGGTGTCTAAGAGAAATTATGATAATCTTAAATTCTCCTTGGAAATAAATAAAGAAAAGATTGAGAGATATCTTTACAATATAGATTGGGAGGGGGAAGATAAAAGTTCTGATTATTCAAAACCTTTTAAAGAAATTTATTTTTATGATGTTTTATTTCTTAGGGCTTTTAACAGTATGCTTTATGATGACATATCATATTTTTCTGGTGATGACGAAGACATAGCCCAAATTGAAGAATTAAGAAACAAAATTAAAAACATCTGTGTTCAAGATTGGGAAAAAAAATATGATAGGAAGTGGAATGGAACAACACCTTATGTAAATTCAAGAATGCAAGATGTATTATTTTTAGGATATTTGGGATATCCTGTTTCTTTTGATGATTATGATGGGTGGGCTTGGGTTATGTTGCAATGGGTAAGATATGAAACATGGGTAGAAGAAATCAATAGATACGATAGCCTTTCTAAAAAAACTCCTTCTTCTAATTTAAACCCCTATCAATGGTTTTCAACAATTTGGCAACCAAAAATAATTACTAAGCCATTTATGAATTGGGATTCTTCTCCTTTTAACAAGACCTAAAGGTTTAAGTAGTAATAAATACAAACAGTATATTAAGTCCTACGGGACTACAGATAAAATATTGAGGTGAACAAAATATGGCAATGAGAAGTCAAGTATATGAATGGGCAAACCTCGCTTCTGGCACAGGGACAAGCAACATTAGGAGAACTGCAGGTTCTTCTCCTGTCGCTATGACCTCTGGTAGGGAATATGATATCTTCATCGGAGGCTTTGGTAACAACATTACTAAGCCAGCCGAGACCACCGCTACACAGTTCGTGGTTATTGAAGATATTTCGGCATCCCCACACAATGGAAGTGCGGTTCAAGTAAGAATTAACACAACGGATTACTTCCAGAATCCTGATGTGACAAAGCAAGATGGTATCCCCGGTCTGGCAAGTCCCTACCCTGTAGGGTCTCCTTCCATCATCGGTGGAGGCGACACAGTTCTATCGTCTTTCAACCTATATCCAGATGTTTATGTCCTTCCGGGACAAACTTGGGGAGTTCTTTACTCCTGTCAAACGGATGTAGCAGTTGGAGCAAGTGGTTCAACTGTAGTTCAAGCCTTCGTAAAGTATACTCTTTACGATGGTCCAGATGCACTAATTGCAAACAAACTATTGGAACTCGGTGTTACCGTCAACCCAAACAATGTTGATTGGTATAAGAGAACTCTGATTGAGCAAGCATCTGCTCCTGCTAACGGAGGTGAAGCCTGATGGCAATGAGAAGTCAAATCTATGAATGGGATGCAAGTAGAAGCGGTCATGGTGGTCAACCAATTTCGGGAACCAACACGCTAAATACTGCAAGACCATACTCCGTCTTTATTGGTGGCGTAGGTAACAACATCACTAAGCCAGCCGAGACTACTGCTACACAGTTCGTGGTCATTGAGGACATTGGATGCTCTCCAACAGACCTTGATACTGCAACTGTAGACGGATTGGCGGCTAACGGCGTTAGAGCATACATTCAAGTAAGAATCAACACAACTGATTACTTCCTTGACCCAGACAACATCGGTAACGATGGTATCCCCGGAACTGCATCTCCTTACCCAAGGACAATTGCTTTCCAACCATCTTTCAACCTATACCCTGATGTATATGTCCTACCCGGTCAAACTTGGGATGCTCTTTACACCCACTACGAAGGTGCAACCGCTACCACCGCCAGCACACACCAAGCATTCGTTAAGTATACCCTTTACGACGGTCCAGACGCTCTAATCGCTAACAAACTGTTGGAGATGGGCATTAGCGTCAACCCCGGCAATGTAGACTGGTATAAGAGAACTCTCATCAGCGGTGCTTCGGCAACCGTTTGAGGCTCTTAAAGAGGTTAGTTAAGATTCCAATAACCCTCGCTCCTTCGGGAGCAGGGTTTCCCCCTTTTGTTCTCATCTTCGGGTGAGTTCAGGAGGGGGTTTTTTAATTTAAATTTTTAATAAGTATTAAATAGTCGTGCAATATTTTTAAATCTATGGGTGTTAGAATCCAAGCATGGGAATGGTCTAACTTAGGCTCTTCAAATTCAAGAAGTGTGAATGCGACTCCTCAAACGATTGATGCAGGGGCTTCTTATGATGTTTTTACGGGAACCGTAGGTAATCAAACCACGATTCCTGCTAAAGCAAAACCAAATGAATTTGTTGTTATTGAAGATATCGGAATTACTCCTACAAATCAAAGTTTCCTTCAGATTACTGTAAATACTACGGCATATTATCAAAACCCAGACGGACTTCCTGCAGATGGAATTCCTGCTTTAGCCAGCCCTTATCCTTGCGGTGCTTCTCCCTATTCAAATAATCAAGGAGGCACAGGCTCTTCTGTTTCTATGTCTTCATATAAATTAGACCCTCCTCTTTATATTTTGCCCGGCCAAAAATTCTCTTTTGAATACAAGTCTATGCAAGGAATGGCGGGTGGTGCAGGTAATGAAGGAGGAACTGTAGGAGTTATGATTTTTTACACTCTTTATGATGGAGTAGATGCCATGATTGCTAATTCTTTGCTTTCTCAAAATTTGCCCGTTAATCAAAACAATGTAGATTGGTATAAAATGAATGCTTTGGCTAACAATGTAGCCTCTTTAACAATGACTGGAGGAAGATAATATGGCAATGAGAAGTCAAGTATGGAATTGGGACCTTGCCAGAGGAACCACCACTACAGGTTCAGTAAATACTGCTACTTTTGCAACGGTTTGCACCCCTATTAAAGAATTAAGCCTTTGGAGCAATAGCACAGGCCCCCCATACCCTCAATACACAGCAGGTGTTACTTATACAACCGGCATTCTTGACCCTAACGATGTTTGTTTTGATATTTGGTATTCGGCTACCATTAACGCCGTAACAGTTGATGGAACCAATAGAAACATCACAGGCTTAAATCCTGCCACTACTTCAACATATATTGTTGATAGAGGTAATGGATACAAACAAGATGCAATTATTTATGTCATTGGAGACCTTCCTGCAGTTCCCAATGGAAATTATCAGCAATATAGAGTATCGGCAATTTATGATGGTGGTTTAGGATATTCTACAGGAGCCGCAACAACTACTGCAACTTCTGGAAGTGGTTCGGGACTTACAATTAACATTGATTCTGTAACTAATGGAGAAATTATTACATACACAATTACCAATGGAGGTTCAGGATATATTGTTGGCGATACTGTAACTGTAGATGGAGGAACTACTTCTGCCATTTTAGAAATCACCGATATAACACCTACCTCTGGAGGCTCATTTATTAACTTAGGAGAGCCTTTTTCAGTATTTATTGAAAAGGGGAATAAACTAAAAAATAAGCCAATGACGAAAGAATCTCAATTCATCGTTGTTGAAAATTTTGGATGCACTCCTACCTCATTTTTCCCCGGAACCTCGCAAGGAGGAGGGACATGGGACTTAGAAAACTACAGAGGAAGCAAGATTAGAAATTCTTTAGGAGGTCCCAGAGCCTATATGCAATTCTATGTTAATACTACAGGATATTTTAAAGACCCTGATGGTGTTGCAAGAGATGGCATACCCGGAAATGTAGCACCTTATCCATTAACAGAACAATTCAATGCTTGTAATGACAGAGTTCAAACTCCTGTTTACATCCTACCAACTCAAACTTGGGATTTAAGATTAACTTGTTATAATGATAATCAATCAGCAACAGGGCAAGAAACATCTATTCAAGTTACTGAACTCGGACAACTTCAAGCCTTCTTTAAATACACACTTTACGATGGTGTTGATTGCTTGATTGCTTTAAAATTGTTGGAACAAAACATTACGATTACTCCTGAAAATGTAGATACTTTCAAAAAGAACCTTTTCAGTCAAAATGTTCAATTAGAGGCTTCCGAGTCAAATGAACAGTAAACTTTATATAGGTGAAGATACACACAATATATTGGACAGAGGAGGCACACAGGAGGCGTAAAAAACCTCCTGCCTCTGTTCCACGAATTCTTTAAATAGTCAAACTTAAATGGTTTACTATGTCAAGGGTTGACTTATATCCTAATCCTGCTTTTGTTGAAGCAGTTAGGAAAGATGGATATAAAGAATTTTCCTCAGATGTTTTTGATGTAAAGGATAAAGAAAGTAAATATTACTTTATCAAAAATGCAATGGAAATCACAGATTTGTCATTAAGTAGACTAAGGGAATTAAAAGAAATGGATTTTGATTATCTTCATTATAACTACTCTAACACGATTAATTATTTAATAAATTATTATGATTTTCTCCTTGAAGAAAATATGTGTAGTGATATACAAGATATAAGTGCATCATACGGATTAATCTTTGTTAATGAATACATAAAATCAGTCAATTCAAATAACTCAATTCTTTATACTGATGACGATAAACTAATCCCTGCACCTCCTAAAAAATGGCCTAAAAAAATGAATTCTTGGTTTCCTGAAAAAGAATTAACCTTTAATTCGTCAGTTCACTCACCTTCGTTAAGAATAAAAAGTTTAAAACAAAAGGATAGGCCTTATTATTACAACCTAATTTTGGTTTCTTCTGAAAGGGATAAGGGATTTGAATATATTTCTCAAAAAATGTTCATAAATTGGGATAGCAACCCTTTAAATAACAAAACGGATTAATTGCCAATTATCTTGGGATACTGTTAAATAGGTTTGCTATCTATGATTGAATATGTTTGATATCATTATTCCAACATTCAAGACTCCTTTAAATTTGCTTAAAGGATGTTTAGAATCGGTTAAGGCTCAAACCTTCAAAGACTATCAAGTGTGGATATGTGATGGCACTCCTCACGATTGGAAGAGGTATGGAGACCTTCAAGAGTTATTTTCGCAGTATCCTGAATTTAGGGTTGTTAGACAAGAAGGCGAAGGAGTCTCGCAAGCCAGAAATCAAATTATTAGAATGGGCTCAAATCCTTATGTTGCCTTTTTAGATAGTGATGACCAATGGAATTCATTTTATTTAGAATCTATCTTAGAAGAAGGAATCAAGAAATCAAGGCATGAGTCTATCGGAATTTGGTTTACAGAAATAAAGGAAAAATATTATACTGTCCACCCCGTAGATTTGCTTACCATTGGAATGGAAGGAGTTGTAGGGGTAAGAACTGAAGTAGAATCAGTATTACAGAGTTATGATGTTTTAAATTTTATGCCTTTGGAATATCAATATTATTTTCATAAAATGTCTCCTCTTTGGTTTTCTGCAACTGTTATTTCAAGAGAGCAACTAATGAGGTCGGAATTGTTTGATGAGCAATTCACGATGGGAGAGGATACGAAACTCCTTTTAGAATTGGTTGATTTGGGAATCAAAAGTCAATTTTTACCCTTCGTAGGTTGCATTAGAAATTCCCATTCTGGGCAATTAACAAAACAACCTGCTAATAAGACTAATAGTTGGTTGGATGCTTATAATGAATCTGTTGCTGAAATAAGAAAAGACCCTTATGAGTATATCCAAGAATTGCAAGGTTTAGATGAATCTCAGATTCCTATCATGTTGGCTTATATGACTCAAGGAAAACACAGAGGTTATTCTACTGTAGATTGTAAGCAAAAAATTGAATTGATGAGCGAAGAAGATTATCTTTTGGAAACTCTTTAAGTAGGTGTATTATTAATGACTAATTATGGAATTAGAGGATATCCAAATTAAAAGCGACCTTGGTAATTTTTATTTACCTACGCAAAAAATCGTAGATTTATATCAATACTTAGGCGATGAACAAAAGAAAAATTCCAACATTAGGAAAAGTGATTTGAAGGAATTTTTTGATGAGGATTATCAGACTGAATATTTTAATTTAATGCCTATTAGAGTTCCTATTTATATGAAGTGTTTTTGGGATGTAGTGGAAAGAGATTATGAAATTATCAAAATGACTAATTACGATGGAAAGCACCTTTATGAAACGAGCCCGGTTTCTTATGAATTTGATGTTGCTTTGGGTCAAAAGGAAAGCCTTTGCATTGATTGTATGGTTTTCTTAAAATCAAAACTCAATAATAGTAAAATTGCAGTTTATATTATGCCGTATAATGATGGTGATAGTTATTACTTAGAAATGGAAATTTACTTTACAAAACACGGAACTAACTTTAAGCAATTTTGGAATGAGGTTGAAGAATATTTTAAAACATTAGGGCCTTTGAAGAATGCGATTTTTAATACTAAATGGGAGTTTGTAGAATATAACGAAATTGGATGGGAAGGCATTGTTTTAAGCCCTGATAAAAAGCACACGATTGAAAGAAATGTAATTAATTTTATCAAAAACATTGAAGATTATAAACAAATGAGATTGCCCACTTCCAGAGGAATTTTAATTAGTGGACCTCCCGGGACAGGTAAAACATTGCTTTGTGAAACTATTATGAATGAGGCAAAAACAACCGTAATTTATGTAACCAGCGATAGTGTTGAAAAGACAGGAGATATTAAGGAAATTTACAAGACTGCAAGGCTATTAGCCCCTTCAATCGTTATTGTTGAAGACATTGACACATTAGGTGCTTTAGACAGAAGAGAAGGTGGAAATCATCCTCTATTAGGTGAATTCCTTAATTGCTTGAACGGTGTAGGAACTAACGAAGGAGTAATTACAATCGCTACTACGAATTATCCAAAACACTTAGATGTTGCCTTAGTTGACAGACCCGGAAGAATTGATTTAAGAATTGAGTTAGGGCTTCCAGAACCAGAATTAAGAGAGCATATTTTTAAGAAATACTTAAAAGAAATGAAAACTGAGAAACTGAATTACAAACCTATTGTTAAAAAATCAGAGGGTCTTTCAGGAGCCTATATTAGAGAAGTAGTAATGAGTGCATACCTTGATGCAAAGGAAAAGGATGAAAAGATTACTCAAAAAAGATTAGAAGAATCTTTAGATTTAGTGCTTAAAATGAAAATGGGTGTAGATTCAAGCATTTCTAAGCAAGACCATTATCACTTATAGGCAAATCTTTAAGTAATTGAAGGATTAAATCGGGATTATGGGTGGCTCTGAGCAAGAAATGTATTCAGAAATCTTAGCCGAGATGAAAAAAATCTCGGAAAATGTCATTTCAACAGAGTATTTGAAATCTGAATTGGAACATTTAAAATCAAATACCGATTCCAAGGTTATTGATTTAAAGGAAGATATTTCAGAATTAAAAATTGAATTTAAAGAAATTAGAACTGATTTTAATAATATGGATAAAAATCTAATTGAATTTAAAAATGAAATGGCTCCTATTATTGATTTTAAGAAGCAAGTGCAAGCCCAAATTATAAGGTATTCTGCAATTGCATTTACCGCCCTTTTAGCAATGAGTATTGGTTTAGGGCAGGTGTGATAAATGGAAATTATTTCTTTTAAAAAATACCCTATTTCTTTAGGGATTCAAAGAAAAAATCAGTTAAAATCTGAAAGAGGTATTGTCACAGGAGGCAGGTGGGTTAATGTTAATCATGATGATTGGGAAAATCCTGAATGGGTTAAAGTAATGTGTAAGGGTATACTTTATGATAGGGCTTTAGGAAGGGGTAAATATACCGTATATAACTCGGATTTAGCCATTTTTACCTATTATATAGACCCTGTTTGGGAAATGCCTGTTTATGATTTACTTCCTATTTATTCTCCTCTTTTTGATACAGATAGAAACCCTGAAGGAAATTATAAAGATTTTCAAGATTGGATTACTATTGAACAAAATTTAGGATACATTCCTGAATTAGTTCCTGAGGGAGTTCCTATTGTCGTTATGGCTCAATTTTTAGCATTAGGCTTTTTCGGATATTACATGGGCAAGTTTACAGAAGTTATGCCAAACTTTAAATAGTCGTAGGATAATTTTGATGTATGGCTAATTTTAATTGGAAGGGATTACTTGCAGTTGCCGTTGCCGCATATGTCGGATATTCACAAAGGGATAAAATTAAATCTCTCATTGAAAGAAAGGATTCTGAGTATGTCCATTACAAAGTAGGTTCAACCAGAGTTCAGGACTATGGTTCTCTTGAAGACCCTGTTTCAATTGAATATAGGTCTATGGGAAGAGCCGCTGGTCAAACTGCAAGCCAAGCAAATGAAGCCGTTTTAGCCATGTCTGTAGGTGCAGTTGGTCAAAATTATAACGGAAGGAGTTTTGGATTGTAGGTGTTTAAATGGTTGATTTTAAGGACTTAAGGAAGAAATTGGAAGAATATGAGGCAGAGAATGACTCGGATTCAGATTCTGATGAAGAGTCTTCAGACCTTATTATGGGATTTATCCCTCCAGTTCCCGGATGGAAAAAGGAATTACAAGATACTTCCGTTTCTGTTCCTCTTTCAGTAGGTTCGGGAATTTTGCTCGCACTTGGTTTTGATTGGGTTAGAGGTAAAGGTGATAATCCTCAAATTTTTGAAGGAGTTTGGCAGAGTCTTGGTGTATTTACAGGAGCCCTCTTGTTTGGATACGGATTTGGAAAACTGAGTAGAGGCACAGTCGCTCATGCAGAAGCAGAATATTATGAAAACATCATTAAGGATGCTGAAGAAGAAGTTAAGTCTGCTGAGGAAGATAAAAAGGCTGAACAAGCGGCAAGAAACGATGCCGCATTTAATTTATTAACTAATCCAGATGCTTTTACTCCAAGCCCTATCGGAAGTGGAATTAGCGTCTTTGGAGAATATGGTTCTGCAATTGGACAAAATATGTTATCTTACAGATATTAAGATAAGTAAAAAACCTTAAGTAGTAAAAGAGGTTTATAAAACCTATGGTAGTTTATACAGGGTATTGCAGACCACTTAAACAAAAAGTGGAATTCTCTGTTTCAGAAGTCAATCCTGTTCAAACAAAGAGAGGGATTAAGTGGGCAGTTAAGGGTTATTATGATAATCACAAGATTTCAACTTTTGCATCCAAAGCCGATGCCGAACAACTTTTATCTCAAATGGATTTTGATGATGTAGAGGTTTTTGGAGCAGAGATTGCTTATGAAGAACCAAAGGGTGAAGTCAAAACCATGACAGGAAAGCCTCATACTCCAAGGACTCTTGAAGAAGATAAAGACATTACTCCTGAAGAAGCAAGAACTAAGACTCAATTAAAGGCTGACGACCCTTATGCAGACTTAGACCCTAAGTATATGACTAAGGATGGAAAGCCAGATATGAGGTATAAGGTTTGCAGAGATATCAAGGCTAAAATGATGTCTGCAGAAACTTTTGAATCAGAAATGGTAGAAGCAGAAGCGGTGGAAGAATTCAACCTTGAAGAATTTATGGCTGAACTAAAAGGTTATGAAAAAGCCAACTCTAATAAAATCAAAAAACAATTATTAAACATTATACAGGAAATAAATGATAATAGACTTCCTTATTTTTCTTATAAATTAGAACCTACTGATGAAGAACTTCATAGTATTGAAGATATCCATTATGATGATATTTCAGGAACATTAAAAATTTATACTACTACTAACGATGATGCAAAATCAAATAAAACTCAGATTTTAAGACAATTCTATGAAGAATTTAAAAAAGGACTCATGGATTTAGAACAATGTATAGTTATCATAGAAGGTTTAGAGGGTTATTTTACGGGAGAAGAAAAATGGAGTGAAAATGCAGAGGATGATTTTTATTATTGTCCCAAAGATTTGAAAGATGCGGAAACGGAATATTTTAAAGAAATTGTTCATGAAGTATTTGAAGATTATATAGATTCTAAAGATAAAGATACTTTAAAATTCATCAAAGAAAATAATTTTAGAGTAGGGCTTTTAGAAACTGATTCGGGAGAGTTATATGATTTATCACATGAAACCAAAATGATTACTGATGAAGATGAAGAGGAGTCTATGTTTGCATTCATTCTTACGCCTAATCAAAAAGGTGAAAAAACCAACCTATTAGACTTTTACAATTATTACAGAGCATATGATGAAAAAAGAGAAGAGGATGAAGATGAATTCTTTTATAAAGGATTGAAAATGGACTTTTCACCATTAAATCCTGAAGTAGGTTTAATTACAATTGATATGTATGATGATAATGATGATTATACATTCCAAATAGATTTTGATAAAAAATTAATTTTCTTTAAAGGTTCATTTAATGAAATAGAAGATGACTATGACGAAGATGAATACGATGAAGATGATGAAGGTGATGAAACCGAAGGAATCACATATGATGAATTAGGAGATTTTGTTGATGAGATAAGAGAGGATGGTTTAGGAAACCTTCCTGCCAGAATCGGTGTTTGGGATAGAGATGATGAAGACCAATACGATGAAAATTATATAATTAGTGATGAGATACTTTATAATGAGGGAATGGTTTATACTGATGATTTAGATAATGAACCCCTTATTTCTGCAATTCCTTTAGAAGCAGAAGAATCTTTTGACGCAGAAACTTACCAAAAGGTATATACTGCAGAACCAGACAGAATCATGTTTGAGGAACATATCCCTCCTGAAATTTGGAACAGAATGGGTCCAGACCAAAAAGGCACTTACATCACGACAAGAGATGAAACTATGCTTATTGCTCCTTGTTGTGGAGTATCCAAGGCGGAGATTAGAGTTGATAGAGATGCAAACGCAGATTGCGAATCCTGTTGCTGGATGGGTGATGATTTCCATCCCAGATGGTGGGCTGATAAGGAAAGACCTACTGTAACGATGGAGGCAGAAGAATTCAAGATGGATAGTTTTTCAGGAAACACGGCTACGGTTCCTGTAGATATTTATTACAAGATGATGCTTGAAATTCCAAACACAGTTTCTGCTGAAAAAACAGATGATGGCTTATCCGTAATCTTTGGCTTCCACGACCAAGATGTAGATTATATGGAGTTCCTTTTGGATACTTATAATCCTCAATCAGAAGACTCTTCTCTCGTTCAAGGTGGTGAAGGTTATGAGGCTGAAACCTATGCCTCCACTCCTCTACCAAGAGGATGGGCAGAGGATGTAAGCGGATTTAGGGCTGAAACAATTGCTTCCAGAGATGCTGAAAGATATGAATCAGAAAACTTTTATTCAACCAGCCTTGAGAATTTCTATGCTAATGTTTTCTCTGGCTCTGATAAAGATTCCGCAACGACAGACTTTAATGGAGATGTTTTAGTTTCTGAGAATCCAGATGCTTTTGATAAAGATGAAGTTTCCAAGATGATGGCTGATTACGAGGCAGATACACTTCAAGAATGGGGCGAACAAGAAATGATGACTCATGGTAAGGATGTTTCTTTTGAAAATTGGCTTCAAGAAGAAGTTGAATCACACGGAGATGTTGATTTCATGGATTGGGCAGAGCATGAAGAAGAAAGTCATGAGGAAAGATATGGTGCTGAATCTTTTGAAGCAGAACATTTTATTGGCAATGATAAAAAAAGAATTGCATTAGCAAAAAGCATTATTGATAATGCCAGAGATATGAAAGATTATGAATACCAATGGAAGACTATTGAGAAGGCAGGAATTGCTCTAAAAGAAGGGAATTGGAATCAATTTAAAAACAATTTAAATCAATTAGATTCTGTTCCTTTAAGAGTTATAACTGATGTTTATGGTTCAAAACTTAAAGAAATCATCAGTCCTAAAAAATATAATCAATTGTATCTATACGGAGCAGAGTCTTTTGAAGGAGAATCCAGACCAGAATCTTATATGGTAACTTCTGATGTTCATGAATTAAGCAAGGCTACAGATAAGTTGGAAGAACTTGCAGACCCTTCTAAGAAATATCCTGAATGGTGGAAGTCAAAACTAAGCGTTGCTACAGACCAAGCCGATAACTTGGCAGATTACCTTGAATATGCAAATGATTCAGGTGAATTAGATAGGCTACAAGCAGAAGGATTCAGAAGCAAGATGGAAACTTACAATAAACCCAAGTCTAAGAAAATGATTTGGGGTCTTTTAGGCATTGGCGTAGGAACTGCTTTGCTTGCACCGAATCAAATCAGAGAGTTGATTAAAAAATACAGGAAGTGATTTCTTGAAAGAAACTCCTTCATTCATGAATTGGGGTTTTGCACCTCAAGATAAAGAATTGTTTTTATACACAGTCTCTTTTTTGGACACGGATGAAGTTCCTTCCAATATATACACTACAATAAATGTTTTAACGAAGGAAGAATTATTAAATTCTTTTGGAAATCCTGAATATGATGGAAGAGATAGAATGATTTCAAGTTATTATTATTATAATTATGATACATTATTAACAGGTGTTCAAGAGCATTTAGAAAAGTTAGAGAATCAAGAGGTTCAAGAATTTTATACAAAAACAGAAGAAGTATTTAAAAATTTATCTAAATGGGTTGAGGAAGAGAAGTATGTGAGAGTAGAAATTGATTATAACGAGGAAAGAGAGGAGGATTATTTTCAAGCACACTTTATAACTACAAAGAATATTATTCATTTTTCTATTTCCGAATCAATTGAGATATGGGGTGGAAGTCAAGATTGGGCATTAACCGTAGTTATTTCCAGACTTAATCTTTAAATAGCAAAACCTCTTTAAAAAGGTTATGGGTAATTATTCTGCAGAGGAAAAAGCAGGGAGAGATGCTTGGAGAGGTATGCTTGTTCCTGCAGTAGGTTCTATTGCCTTTTTTGCTACTTTAGTAGTCAATGTTATTAGAAATTATAAAAAACATGGTTGGCCTTCTAATGCTTTTAAAAGAAGCGATTACATTTTAATGGCAATTCCTTTTGCAGTCATCGGTTTAGCAGTTTTTGAAGAAGTAGAAAACGGAGATACTGAAGCGGCAGAAGGAGTGATGGTTGATGGCTAATCCTCCTGCATTCATGAATTGGCATCAAACCAAAAAACCCAATACTTCTGGATATCTTATTAATCACTATATTCAAGACCATTCAGATGTTTATTTTACTTCCCAAGTTTATGACAATAATTTAGGAAAATATATTTATTTAACAGGCTCTAAAAGAGACTCGGATGGAATATTCATTATTCCGAATTTGTCTCCTGCAGTATTTCAGGGATTTAAAGAAATTTTAAAAAAGATTGTTTTCTCATACATAGAGCCGATTATAAACGCAATCGGAGGTAATGATGGATGGATTGAACACGCAGGGTATGCGGCGAATGGGCAAGAAACCATAGATAAATATCAAGAGTTATTAGAATTATTATCTAATTTAAACTCTTTTGATGATTTTCCAGAAAGATATAATACACAAATAGATTTTAATTTTTGGGAATGGGATATTAACACATTTGTTAGTATTAAAATAGATGTTCAAAATAAAATTTTTAAACTAATTTATGGAGATTCAAACGATGGTGAATATGAGGGAGAGGGGTTGTATATTTATCCTACAGAATCTATTTATAAGGGGGTTGCATAATGTCTTCATTTCCTTCATTTTTAAATTGGAATCTTCAATCTTCTACAGTTATAAAAAGGTGATACAATGACAAAACAACCAGCATTTATGAATTGGCACGAAAATAAACCTTCTTTAAATTTAGAAGGAGTTTATTATCTGTTAAGGACTCATGTAGAATATTCTTCTGTAGATACTTACGGACCTCATTTTTACAAAAGCATTCCCAAATTTACAAGGGATTTTAAAAGTCATTTGGGAGAATCAATTGAATATATTAGGGAAATTAACAATGCCGACCCCGACCCAATCAATGATGAATATGAAGATATTACAGGATATATTAGAACTTTACAGAATTGTAAAGATTGGAATGATGTAAGAAGAGAATTTCCAAAAGGATTAAACATTCAAATAGGAGGTTCTGAATTTGAATTTTGGGTTTATGTAGGAATCACGATTGATTGGGAAAATGAAAAATTTAGTCTTTATAATAAATGGGATGATGATGACGGGCCTTATATTACTGATATAGTAATTAAAAAAATGACTGAAAAGATGATTAAAGAATAACATAAATATTAAATAGTCGTTTCAATAAATTAAAGCCATGCCTTTTAAATCAAGGAAGCAATTTTACTACTTGATGAGAGAGCATCCTGATATTTGGAAGGAATGGGTCGCTAAATACGGCGTTAGAGGATTAGGAGTCGGTTCTAAATCTAAGTGGATGAAAATTAATCCTCAAGAATATCTTGACAGAAGTTTTAAATCCAGAGAACAGTTTTTTTGGATGAGAAAAAACAAACCTCAAGAGTGGTTAAAAATCCTTGAAGAACAAGGATTGCCTGAGAGTTTAGGATTAGGTTCTGCTGATAAATGGATATCAAGAGGTTTTGAGTCTGAAGTCTTTGAAGCCTATAAACCGCCTCAAGCCGCCGTGAATAATGCGAAAAGAGGTTTGAAATTAAGAGAAAAATGGGGCAGAGGTGGCTTAAGTCCTGCTGAAGCCAAAAAGCAAGGCATTGATTCTGGCGTTACAAGGGCTAAAAAGATTGCAAGCGGTTCTGTTTCAAGGCACGATGTAAGAAGAATGTCGGCTTTCAACAGACACAGGAAAAATTACAATCCTTCTAAAAAGAAACCTGATGGAGGTCCAACTGCAGGAACAATTGCTTGGCTTTTATGGGGTGGAACTTCGGGTGTAGATTGGGCTAAGAAACTTTCAGCAACTATGAATGCTGAATCATGGTCGGCAGAGGAAATCAAAACAAATCTTCCGCAACATAAAGTTAAAACCATTCAAGCAGGTGTTGAAATTATCACCGAAGATTTAAGAAAGCCTCAAATTGATATGTTTAATGTAAATTTCTTAAAAGGACAATTAAAGGCCTATCAAGACTTCCTTAATGGAATCAAAATAACTTCTGGAGAATTAGTCTTGGAAGAAATCTCATGGGTCTTAAGTCCTAAGGCTGAAAAATTAGGTGAAAGAGCCTATCAAGCAAACAATGAAGAAATGGAACATTATTACATGGGCATGATATACGGTTATGATTTTATCTTAGACTTATTCGGTGAATTCCCTGCCGATTTCCAAAGAGAAATGGCGGCTGATTCTATTGATATTGATATTGATTTTGAAGATGCAACCTTAACGAGGAAGGAGATTAAAATGGCTATGTGGTATCCTTTAATCGTAGGTTTTATTGGAGGGACTTTAGCCAATATCGCTTCAAATTATTTTACCGTATATTATCTTAGGAAGAGAGAAATTATTTAAAGGGATTACCAACATTTAAGTAGGTAAAAATTAAAAGAGAAGGTATGCCTCAAAAATCTAAAGAAGATACTCAAGAGAATTATTCTGATTTGGAGATTGAAAAATGGGTGCAGAGAGATAGGGCTTGGGAAATGTTGGATGATTGGCAACAATACCTTCTTGCTTCAAGACAAAGTTATTTGATGGACAGACAGACATCAATCGGATTGGACTATTTTAATAGCCCTAATCAATGGGATGCTATTTTTGAAAGAGAGTGGGCTATCATTGAAGAAAGAATGAATGCTGGCATTGGAGTTCCTGAAGAAATCCTTGCATTGTATGGTGAAGACTTTTTCCAAAATAAAGAGGAATTGCTTGAAGAAATTCATCAAATGATGCCTCATAAAAAGGAAGAAGTGGATTCTGAGAATTCTTATTATATTTATCCGATTGAAGATTTTATTATGCTTTTTAATCAAGGCATTTTTAGAGATAATGTATTTCTTATTGACCCTCAAAGAAAATGGAGGAAGAAGGTTGAAGAAATTATGAATACTTACGGATTTAATACTATTGAATGGATGACTATTAGGGGGGATAACTATCTCTTTGTCCAAGGATGATGTGGAATATTGGAATTCAATGGTTGATGATGGAACCAGATTTGTTTCAGCAAAGTCCATGACTTTTTATATAATTTTAATAGCGGTTATAGTTCAATCTATTTCTTTAATGATTAAGCCTTCTAACCTTTTGATTTGGAATGCTTTAGGATTTATTATTGCTACTAATTTAGGAGCCGTTCTTTTAGCAATTAAGGCTCAAATGTCTGCTGAAGAAATTTCTGATAAAACCTCTGCCGCATTTACCGCAGATTTTTACCATACTTTCCATATGATGACAAGTCTTAAAAGAAAAATGGCTGAAAAGGCAGAAGCGGATGGAAAAACTCTAAGGCAGGAAATTGATGACTTGGGAGATGATATGTATGATGTTATCAGAGGTTATCTTGCTACTTATTCACAACATAAATCTTATCAGGTAGAAACCATAGAGAAGATTCCTGTTGAATATGAAACAGTTGAAGAATTGTTTGAATAGATTTAAATAGTCGTTTGCTGAGGATGTAATATGAAGCATAAATTAAGCAACCTTTTTGATATGTTGCTTTTCTTTATGGTTTTGGTTTTTATTTCAACCTTGTATATTATTTCCCAATGGCCTTATACTCCTGAAGACGCTATTAGACAAGGTTCAAAATTAGGCCCTTATGCTATTGCTATTGATTTAATTATTTTTGGGATTTTTGCTTATCTGTGGTTTAGGAAAAAGGATAGGGCAGAGTAAAGTTTTAAATAGTAGGAAGAGCAACAGGAATTATAGGAGTGTAATAAATGGCTAATCAAAATCCGCAACCTGAGATTTACACAACGAGGCATAGTTTTGCCTCAGGAGTAGCCGCAGGAACACAAAACATTAAAACTATTTATACTAATCAGAATTCTTCTGAAGAGGTCAGAATTTACTCTCTTTCAGTAAATTGTGTAAATTCAGGAACGGGAGCCGCTTCAACGGCTACTGATTTTTCGGTAAGAATCAAAATTGGAAATTCTTATGTTCCTTTCCAAGAATTTGATTTAGGATTTGTTCAAGCCAGAGATGATAAGACTGTAACATTCCCGACTCCTATTTTGGTTCTTTTCCAACAACCTATTTCTGTTGAAGTAAATTGGAAAGGTGGGACAGGTCAAGCAACAACTCTTGACCCTGCTACAGATGTTAAGGTAAGTCTTAATGCAGAACTTTCACTTGCAGAAGTTTGCCTTCCAAATGGTCAAATGGGATTCCCAAGAGAAATTGACCAAGCAATTCCAAGGAGGTCTGCCTGATGGTAAATCAAGACCCGCAACCAGAAGTTTTTGAAACTGTCTTTACTACGGTAGATGTAAACAACACGAATGTATTGCAAAATACCGTCTATACTTTGCAAGGCCATAATGAGCAATTTAGGCTTTATGCTATTGGTTTTGATGTGGTAAATAATGGAGATAATGATTCAACTCCTGATTTCGTAGATTTTGACATTACTATCTCAGCAGGGCCTAACAATATCCCTACGAACTCTTTTGACGGAGGATTTATTATGAGTTCCAGAGAAAGGATTGTCGCTTTATCATGCCCTGTCCTATTGAATTTCAAGCAACCTTTGCAAGTTAAGGTTGAGAATGTATCTACTTCGGCAGGTGCTACGAATTACGATATTATTGTGAGATTGATTGGTGAAACTTGTATTCTAAAGAGGTGATAAGAAATGGTAAATCAAAATCCGCAACCTGAGTTTTATACTACAAGACACGCATTTACAACTGCTGATACTAATGGCTCAGTAAATACTGTTCAAATCTATACGAACCAATCTTTTAATGAAGAGGTTAGAATTTATGGTTTAATGGTTACTGCGGTAGATGTAAACGGTAATGAATTAAATTATGCAGGTTCTGCAGATGTTAGAAATTTTGATATTTCTATCCAAGCAGGACCTAATAGAATCCCCTCTACTGCAATGGATGGTGGAAGGATTATTAGGGCTGAAGATAGAACTCTTGCGTTTTCCTCACCGGTGCTTGTTTTGCATAGACAACCCCTTCAAGTTTCTGTTGAATGGACAGGAGGTTCTGCACCTTCTGCAAATTTAACTTTTGTGATTACTTTGATTTCAGAGATGTATATTAGAGAAGAATGATTGCAAAATTTTAAATAGTAGCACGAACTTAGTTTAAATATGAGTTCGTTTGGCGACAAGAGAAGAGATATCAAGAGAGCCTATAGAAAAAAGGCTTTTCAAACCAATATGAGTGTCGTTAAAGATACTGTTGATAATGTTCCTGCCCCAGAACACACTTATTCTACTCCGTCTCATTCGCAAACAACACCATTTAGAAAAGGAATTGACCCGCACACTTATATGGCTGATGTAAGACCAGCGGTAGAGCATCTTGATTTTGCCAGAGCCGTAGATACTGCAAGATTTCCTTGGCATCTATATCCTAAAGGCGACTCTGCGAATGTAATTTCAAGGGCTAAGTATGATTTTTCAGCATTAGGTAATGATATCGCAGACGATGAATACATGGATGTTTTAGTTCTCAATGTAGCAGATGTATCTGGTAGCAACACCACATCTCCCACATCACTTCCCGGAGCAATTCCAAGAACTGCAAATTTAACTCAAAGATTTGCAGATGGTTCTCAAACAGGAACGGGAAATCCTTCATTCCCTAATCAAGGAGGAAACACTATTACAGGAGTTTCGGGAAGTGTAAACATTGGAGCCCCGGGTGAAATTTACAAAATTAAGTCATTTGGGCATTCAGAAGTATCGCAATCAAATCAAAGCACAGGAGGCGGTTTTACGGCTACAGACCCTCTTAGATATCAAATTTGGATTGATGGGGTTTTGTTTATGGAATGGCAAAATTTCCAATGGTCTCCCGTAACTCCTTTGCAATCGCAATGGAATTTTACTCAACCCTTGACAGTAACAGAACAAATAGTTTTTAGAATTATCAATCAAACAGGCCAAACACTTGATACAGGAGATATGGAGATTTGCTTTAACGGTTGGTCTGAACAACTTTCAGGATATGTTGATGTTGCTTACCAACAGTTGGAGAACAACTGATGGTAGGGTGATGAATTGGCTGATTTCTATTCTGGAAAAGCCACTCAGCCAAAAACCGATGTTCTTCTTGACGCTATTGGAAACACCAATTTAACATTCATCAATAAGTTTGGATTTAACGGTGAAATTGATACCGGTAGCGAACCTGAGGATGTTTGGAGTTTTGGAGGACTTTACACCTTTATCTCATCTCCTGTTCCTCTATTCATTTCAAGTAGCAACAACGCCGACAATCAAGAAATCACGGTATCGGGATTGGATGAAAATTGGCTTCCTCAAACCCAAGTTGTTACACTTACAGGACAGGCAAAAGCACCCATCCCCGGAACATGGATAAGGATTCATAGGGCTTTTAACTCAGACTCCACTTCTTTTGCAGGTAGAATTTACATTTATGAAGACACAACTCCTGTTTTGGGCGTTCCAACGGCATCATTTGTAAGGGCAAGCATTGAAGCAGATGCTCAACAAACTCAAATGGCTCTTTACACAATACCAGCCAATAAGATAGGATATATTGATGCAATTATTGCGAATGTTTATAACGCAGGTAATGCAGATTCATCAGCCCTTATGCAAATGCTTATCAGGACAGAAGGAGGCGTATTTAGAGATATATTTAGATTTGCACTTAATTCCACAGGCTCTTCAACAAATACCTATAAGTATAAGTTTCCTGTAAAATTTCCTCCAAAAACCGATATTATCTTTAGAGTTTTAGAAGTTAATAAAAACGATACTGCAGTTTCAATCAACTTTCAAATTGTTGAAGACAGTAATCCTTAAGTAGTAAAAACACCCCTAATTATTTATGGCTAACACATATACCGGTTCGGATGTTGGACAATCAGGACTTAATGTAACCGAGGTTGATGGTTCGCCAAATGTATTCGGAGTTACAAAAATCACCGTTTCAAACGGAACTCTTACTGATGATGGTAGCGGTTCAGTTACTATAACTACAGGAGGTGGCGGAGGCGGAGTTGACTCTCTTTCTATGGGAACCACAGGTTTAACTCCTTCAACCGCTACGACAGGCGCAATCACAGTTGCAGGAACCCTTGTAGTAGCCAATGGTGGAACAGGAGCAACAACCACTTCGGGCGCAAGGGCTTCTTTAGGTGCGGCGGCTTTAGGGGCTAACTCCGACATTACCTCTTTATCAGGATTGACAACTCCCTTATCTGTTGCTCAAGGAGGCACAGGGGCTAACACTTTCACAAATGGAGGTATTTTGTTAGGCTCAGGGACTGGTGCTATTACGGCTACCGCCGTTCTTACAAACGGACAACTCTTGATTGGTGATGGAACAGGCGACCCTAATGTTGCCACTCTTAGCGCAGGAGACGGCATTTCCATTGCGAATGGTGCTGGTTCAATCACGATTACGGCAACCAACAACGGAACAGTAACTTTAATAACTACGGGAAGCAACCTTACAGGAGGTCCAATTACAGGGACAGGAACCATTGACTTATTATATGATGCCATTACTCCTACTGCATCACCTCCTGTCCCCGTAGGGCCTGAAGGATTTATAGGACCTCCTCCTAATGATGCGGGATATGTCGCCTATGGTTGGGCAAGGGTTCAAACAACTGACCCTGCGGCGACAACTGCTTATATTCCTATATGGATATCTACATGATGCTTTAAATAGTAAGACACCTTATCACGAATTATGACTGATAAGATTCCTGTGTATCTTGAGGCCGAACACATTTTAATGTTGTTTGAGAATATTTCCCAAAGTTTTGATGCAAAAGGATATGAGGGTGCTAAGGCTCTTGTTTCTATTTGTGATGCATTCAAAGCGGCGATTGAAATTATTGCAGAAAGATGATATGTTTTAAGTAGTCAAACCTTTTATAAAAAGGTATGGCAAGAAAGTTTACTGGCTCGGATGTAGGTAAGGGTGGACTTTGGGTTAGGACTGAAGACGGTTCAACATACATTCCCGGTGTTACAGAACTTTTTGTTAGTAATGGAACTTTAAACAACAGGGGTGGAGGGAAGGTAGACCTTACCACAGGAGGTGGTGGTTCAGGAGTAACAGGTGCTACAGGAGCCACAGGAGCAACAGGTGCTACGGGTGCAACAGGAGATACAGGGGCTACAGGAGCCACAGGAGCAACAGGTGCTACGGGTTCTCAAGGAGACACAGGAGCAACAGGTGCTACGGGTGCACAAGGAGA